>ENA-OQIT01000130-OQIT01000130.1-human-gut-metagenome-genome-assembly--contig:-NODE-130-length-17921-cov-3.239182_pt1 | contig 17921 bp, 17 predicted proteins | sample MGYA00242587_ERZ504752 | MGnify/ENA primary metagenome ERZ504752 (study PRJEB26092, sample SAMD00036352) | human gut metagenome | host: Homo sapiens | study: EMG produced TPA metagenomics assembly of... | reverse complement strand
TGTGCCATAAACGCAATTGCCAGCGCAGAAAAGAAAGAAGCCGGCACCACATCCACTCCACGGTGTGTACAAAGCAGATAAACACCGCCTCCTATTGCTCCGACCACACCCGTCTGCCACAGATATTTTCCGGGTGTCTCCAAAAGTACAGAAAACGCAATGATCGCAACAAAACTTCCCACCACTCCCATCAACACACTCATACGATACCTCCTACAAAAATCATCCCGGTACCTGCTCCAAGCCCGATTGCAGCTGCTGTCAAAAATGCCTCCAGTATCCTGGCACCTCCGGAAATATAATCCCCCCGCAGCGTATCCCGGATCGCATTGGTGATCGCTACACCTGGCACCAGGGGCATCAGAGAACTGATGATCACGATATCCAGATTCCAGCCGGATGTAACCCTATTCACACAGGCAGCTGTCACTGCTACCCCGAATGCACAGATTGCATTCAAAATAAAGCTGCTCATCTGGATTTTTTTGCCCAGTGTAATCAAAAATGCCAGGATACATCCTACTGCCGCAGAGACCAGAGTCTCTTTCACTCCCCCTCCAAAAAGAGGAGCAAACCCGACCGGAACCAGAATCGTCGCCAGATTATATACCGCCACTGAATACTGTTTTCCCTTGATCTGTTTCAACTCTTTATATGTTTCCTCAACTGTCATCTCTCCCCTGCAGTATCTTCTGGATATTTCATTTACCTGCACAATACGATGCATATTCGTCCCGCGGTCATGAACTCTGCGCATAGCGGTGAGCATTTCCATGTCCGGATTATCCAAAGTAGCAACAATCCCTGTCATCATAACAAATGCCTCTGCCACTTCTGTTCTCGCGGTGTTGAGAATATGCTTCATGGTATCCTCCACACGATAGGTCTCCGCTCCACTTCTGAGCATGATTTCTCCTGCAAGAACCGCAATATTCAATATCTGTTTATATTCCATTCTTCCCCTCCATGATCTCTCAGCCTGCCCCGTCTCCGAATATTCCTTCATCACACAAAATCGAAATACAGTTTCTCATATCTATTTTATCCAGGTTTGTATTGGCAAATGCAGATGCACGGATCGAAGTCACATCCTTGGGCATCTCAAAAATTCCAGTTCTTCCGGCAGGAAACGCTGCCAGCTCTGTTCCGGAAAATAAAATCCCATCTCTTGCCGTATATTCACCTGTGCCTCCTGCTTCGATCCATGTCAGTTCTCCCAGTTCAGAAAACGCACCGTTTTCTATATTCTGAATATTCTCCGGAATATAAATTTCAAAAATGCCGGTTCCAACTCCCGAAAACGTTCCTCTTCGAATTCCAATACAATTTTCTGACGGCAGTTCCAGATATCCATCCATCATCTCGCTTTTTGCAGGGTCAAATCCACAGATCATTCCCTCCTGATCAATTTTGAACCCCTGATAATATATATACGCCTCTGCCGGAGACTCTTCCTGTGTCATATCTTCCCCTGGTAAGGTATTCACAATTTCTTCCGGCATCGTCTCAGGAATCACTGGCTGTATGGTCTGACTCTGCACTGTCTCCACCGGTTCTACCGCTTCTTCTTGTGGCATGGCTGACGAAGCTTCAGCTACTTTCTCCGTTTCTATCTGCACATGTTTCTCCATTTCTGCCAGTGTATAGGTCCGGATACTCTCCTGTTTTACCATCTGTCCCAACCGGATCGGAACACTCCATCGTATCGTTTCACCCGCAGTCGCAGCATATGACCTCATATCTTCCTGTAACGGTACCATACTGACGGCATCACCGATTCCAACCAAAAGGCTGACCGTCACAACTCCTGCAATCACTTTCTTTAATCCATCCGGTATGTTCCAGATATGCTGTTTCTCCCAAACGCAATCGCCACTTGTTCTCATTCTTTTTCCATTCTCCCTGCTTTTTCTTTGGTATGCGAAAAAGGAATGCTGCTCTTTTGCAACACTCCTTCTCCTTTGCCTGTTATGGCAAAACTAAACATTGATCTCAGCTTTTACTCCGAGAATTTCTTTATTTTCCTCCAGAAGCGGATAAATCACATTATTTAAGTACGACTCTACCTGCTCTTTCGCACGACCTACATATTTCTGCGGTTCCATCGTCTCTTTCAGCTCTTCCAGACTCATGTTGAACGCAGGATCCGCTGCGATCAACTCCAGAAGATTGTTGTCCAGACCTTTTTCTTTGACATTGCGTCCGGCTTCCATGGAAAGCTCACGAATTCTCTCATGCAGCTCCTGTCTGTCTCCTCCGGCTTTTACCGCATCCATCATGATATTCTCTGTCGCCATAAACGGAAGTTCTGACATCAGACGTTTCTCGATGACTTTCGGATATACTACAAGCCCGTCCACAACATTCAGGCACAGATCCAGGATTCCGTCGATTGCAAGAAATCCTTCCGGCACACTCAGTCTCTTGTTTGCAGAATCGTCCAGTGTTCTCTCAAACCACTGCGTCGCAGAGGTGATTGCCGGATTCAATGCATCGATCATCACATATCTGGAAAGAGACGCGATTCTTTCACTTCTCATCGGGTTTCTCTTATATGCCATGGCAGAAGAACCGATCTGTGTCTTCTCAAACGGCTCTTCCACTTCTTTCAAATGCTGAAGAAGTCGGATGTCATTAGAGAATTTGTGCGCACTTGCCGCAATTCCGGCCAGTACATTCAATACTCTTGTATCCACTTTTCTGGAATAAGTCTGTCCGGATACCGGATAACATGCCTTAAATCCCATCTTTTCTGCGATCATTGGATCGATCTTATCAATCGTCTCCTGATCTCCGTCAAACAGCTCCAGAAAGCTTGCCTGGGTTCCTGTCGTTCCTTTGGATCCAAGAAGTTTTAAACTTCCCAGAACATAATCCAGATCTTCCAGATCCATCTCAAATTCCTGCAGCCAGAGAGTCGCTCTCTTTCCTACCGTAGTTGGCTGAGCCGGCTGGAAATGTGTGAATGCAAGTGTCGGCTGACATTTCTGTGCATCTGCAAATTTTGCCAGTTCTGCGATCACATTGACCAGTTTTGTTCTCACCAGCTTTAAAGCCTCTGACATTACGATCATATCTGTATTGTCCCCTACATAGCAGGAGGTTGCTCCCAGATGGATGATTCCTTTCGCTTTCGGACACTGCACACCATATGCATACACATGTGACATAACATCATGTCTTACTACTTTCTCACGCTCTTTTGCAACATCGTAATTGATGTCCTCCGCATGCGCTTTCAATTCTTCTATCTGCTCGTCTGTAATATTCAGTCCCAGTTCTTTTTCTGTCTCTGCCAGTGCGATCCAGAGTTTTCTCCAGGTTCTGAACTTTTTGTCCGGTGAAAAGATGTACTGCATCTCACGGCTTGCATAGCGCTCGGACAACGGACTTACATAACGGTCATTGCTCATAATCGTATTCTCCTTTTTTCCTATTCAAATGCCAGACTGATATCTTCTCCCGGCACCTCCATCGGATAATTTCCTGTAAAGCAGGCATCACAAAACTTCAGATCGCCTACCATATCTTTTAATTTTTCTACTTCCATATAGCCCAGAGAGTCTGCTCCGATCATCTCACAGATCTCCTCTGTTGTATGAGAGTGCGCGATCAGCTGCTCATTAGACGGCACGTCTGTTCCGAAATAGCACGGATGTAAAAACGGCGGAGAACTGATTCTCACATGTACTTCTGTCGCTCCTGCTTTCTTTAACATCTTGATGATATTTGCACAGGTCGTTCCTCGAACAATGGAATCATCCACCATAACGATCCGCTTCCCTTTTACCACTTCCGGAATCACGTTCAGCTTGATCTTCACACTGGACACACGCTCACTCTGTTTCGGCTTAATGAATGTACGTCCTACATAACTGTTTTTATGAAACGCGGTTCCATAAGGAATCCCGGACTGCTGTGAATATCCCATGGCAGCCACAAGGCCGGAATCTGGAACACCAACCACCAGATCTGCCTCTACCGGATAAGACTGTGCCAGTGCTTTTCCAGCAACAATTCTGGAATGATAGACTCCGACTCCATCGATCGTACTGTCTGTTCTTGCAAAGTAAATATATTCAAAAATACATCTCGCACGTTTTTCTTCCGGTCAGCCGCCATACTCATGTCCGAAGACATGCCATGCTTTGTAATACTTACGATCTCACCCGGAAGGACATCTCTTACAAACTCTGCCCCGACTGCTGCGATCGCACAGCTTTCAGATGCCAGAAAATACGTATTGTCCCGTTTTCCGATACAGAGTGGTTTCAATCCAAACGGATCCCTTGCCCCGATCATCTTTCTCGGACTGCTGATCACCAGCGCATAGGCTCCTTTGATCTTCTTCATAGCATTTTTTACTGCATCTTCTGCCTTAGAAACATTCAGACGCTCTCTTGCCACATGATAAGCAATAACCTCTGAATCAATAGTCGTCTGGAAAATTGCACCTGTCTTTGACAATTCCTCCCGAAGCTCCACTGCATTGACCAGATTTCCATTGTGTGCGATAGCCAGAGTTCCTTTTACATAATTGATTACCAGAGGCTGTGCATTCTCCACACGGGTACCTCCCGCTGTAGAATACCGTACATGTCCTACTCCCAGATTGCCTTTCAATTCACGTAATGTCTCTTCGTTGAACACATCATCTACATGCCCCAACCCTTTACGTGACAGCACCTTGCGCTGTCCGTATGTGTCAGTTACTGCGATGCCGCAGCTTTCCTGACCTCTGTGCTGGAGTGCAAAGAGTCCGTAATAAATGGAAGACGCAACATCCTGTCCGTCCATATCATATGCGCCAAATACTCCGCATTCTTCTCCCAGCCCTGTTACCACTTTTTCAAAATCACTCATGGATGAACTCCTTCTATTTAATTCCAATACGTCTGAAGACTTCCTGATATGCGTCTTCTACATTTCCCATATCTCTGCGGAAACGGTCTTTGTCCAGTTTTTCATGGGTCTCTTTATCCCACAGACGACATGTATCCGGTGAAATCTCATCTGCAAGGATGATCTCTCCATGGAAACGTCCGAATTCGATTTTAAAGTCGATCAGTTCAATTCCTGCCTCATCAAAGAATTTTCTTAAGACTTCATTCACTTTGAATGTGTACTCTGTGATCTTGTCGATCTCTTCTCTTGTTGCAGCTCCGATTGCAATTGCAAAATAATCATTGATCATCGGATCTCCAAGATCGTCATTTTTATAGCTAAACTCTAAAGTAGGTGCTAACAATTTTGTTCCTTCCTCGATACCGAGTTTTTTAGAAAAGCTTCCCGCTGCCACATTGCGGACGATCACTTCAAGTGGTACGATCTCCACTTTTTTTACAGCTGTCTCACGGTCGCTGAGTTCTTCTACATAGTGAGTCGGAACACCTTCTTTTTCCAGAACCTGGAAAATGTAGTTTGTCATACGGTTGTTGATCACACCTTTTCCTACGATTGTTCCTTTCTTCTCTCCATTGAATGCTGTCGCATCATCTTTATAGTCTACGATCACAACGTCCGGATCTTCTGTCGCAAATACTTTCTTTGCTTTTCCTTCGTAAAGCTGTTCTAATTTTTTCATACGTTCACACCTGTCCTTTTTCTTAAATTTCATTCACTCGATCTGGGATTATCGGCACATCCCGCAGATAGATTATAATACAAGGCAGAGGGAAAATCAATATTCCCTCTGCCTTGTATTTCCTGTGGCTTATTATTTATTTCTCAACAGATAAATAAGATGTTCTTATATATTGTGCTTTATTTATCACTTTTCGCAATTTTTGTTCTGATTTTTTTGCACATTTTCTCACTTTGCTGCAAGCGGTTTTTTCAGCAGAACGATTCCAAGCATTGCCACGACAGAACCTGCCGCAACGGCAGCCAGAAACAGCAGCGGATCGGAAGCTGCAAACGGGATTGCCCCCTCTGTGATAAAGGAAAGTCCCATAATGAAATTCGTTGCCACTGTCTGCTGTTCACTCTTTGTAAACCGTTTTTTAAAAAACAGTGTCGCCAGAGCAATTCCGATCGGCGGAACCATACCTCCAAGCACTGCTCCGAGCAGGACTCTGCTGGATTCTCCCATACTTGCCAGCACCTGATTCAGCCACTCATTGAACGCTCCGACCGGCGGATTGACCACAAATACCATAAGGGCTCCCATTGCCGCGATTCCCAAAAACGGATACAAAAGCATCGGCTTTGTTCCCTCCAGCGCTTTTGGAAGCTTTTCCAGAATTTTCTTTAAACCGAGCATGATCAGTCCTGCCGCAAAACCTGCGATCAGTGCGCCAAAGAAACCAGAAGACACCCAGCCGGCCTCCTCTGCAGCCATTGTCATACCGCTTTTTGCCAGAAGACCTCCTACGATTCCGGGCATCAATGCCGGTCTGTCCGCAAGCGCCATGGCGATATATCCTGCCAGAATCGGGAACATCATTCGCCTTGTTTTCCAGGCTTTCCGCCGCCATATATGTGTGGGCAATCCCTGTGGGACATGCAGTAACTGCCAGTACCCGGTATCCCTCTTCCGGCTGATCCTGCGTCTGTTTTTCTTCTCCGTACTCTTCAGGAAATTTCTTTCTCTCCGCCTCATCAATGTGTGCCAGAAATTCTGTTACATCCGCTGCATCCAGCAGATTTGTCCGAAATTCGTCATCCATTAAAAGCATGGAAAGACGGCTGAGTACTTCCAGATGCACATTATCTTCTGTATTCGGTGCTGCGATCAAAAAAAATCATATGTACCGGCTGTCCGTCCAGTGCATCATAATCCACACCCTGAGGAACCAGCATCGTAGCAAGACCCGGTGCACTGACGGCATCTGTCTTTGCATGAGGAATGGCAATTCCCTCTCCGATCCCTGTCGTTCCTTCCTCTTCTCTCTTTAACACACCTTCTTTATAACGCTGTAGATCGTTGATATTTCCTCCTTTTGCCATCAGTTCTACCATCTGATCAATGGCCTGTCCCTTACTTTCGGGTGTTCTGGAAAGCTCCACACTTTCTCTCTTCAAAAGATCCGTGATTTTCATACCTTTTCCCTTTCAAATCTGATATTCGCTGTACGGTCTGTCCAGCAGTTTTACAATATCCTCCCTGGATGCCAGCCAGGACTGAAATGCCGTCGCACTTCCCGCTGCAGTTCCAAGCTCCAGTGCACGCTCATAAGAGCCAGTATTGAGATATCCCGCCAGAAATCCTGCCACCATAGAATCTCCGGCACCGACAGAATTTACAACCGTGCCATTGTGCGGCTGCTTTTTGTATATCTCACCGTCTTCTGTCACAAGGATCGCTCCGTCTTTTGCCATAGAAACCAGTACATTTCTTGCACCTCTTTCCTGCAGCTTTTTCGCATGAGCGATGATCTCTTCTTCTGTAGTAAGCGTCGTCTGGAACATTTCTCCAAGTTCATGATTGTTCGGCTTGATCAAAAACGGATGATATTTCAATACATTCAACAGCAGATCTTTTGTAGCATCTACCACAACTTTGACATCCTTATCTTTCAAACACATCAGAATCCATTCATAAATATTCTCCGGCAGAGTCGACGGAATACTTCCCGCCAGAACCAGTACATCTCCTGCCTTCAAGGATTTCAGCTTCTCAAACAACTCCTGGATCGCTGTTTCTGTAATCTTTGGTCCTTGTCCGTTGATCTCTGTCTCCTGTCCTGCGTTGATCTTGACATTGATCCTTGTCTGCCCGTCTGCAAGCGGTATAAAATCTGTCTTTGCGCCAAACTCCAGGAGCATCTCCTGCAATGCTTTTCCTGTGAATCCCGCAGTAAATCCAAATGCTGTACTCTCCAGACCCAGATTGGAAAGGATCACAGAAACATTGACTCCTTTTCCTCCCGGATAAACTGCTTCACTTGTTGTCCGGTTGATTTCTCCCGGCACCAGCTGTTCTGCCTGTACTACATAGTCTAATGATGGATTGAATGTCACTGTATAAATCATGATTCTGCCTCCTCTATATTACTGCATGTTTGAAATACCGGATCACTGATATGATCCGTAATGATCTGTGCATCTTCAAACCTCGCAAATGTGACGGATGATACATGACCGAATTTGCTCGAATCTGCCAGAACATATGCCTCTCTGCATCTCTTCATTGCAGCTTCTTTTACCAGTGCTTCGCTGATATCCGGTGTCGTATACCCTTTCTCCAGATGAATTCCATTCGTGCCAAAGAAGCCTTTTGTAAAGTTATACTTATTCAGCCACTCTACCGCAGCTCCTCCGACTAAAGCCTGTGTATCCTCTTTCAGCTCGCCTCCCGGCAAAAACACCCGGCAGCCTTTTTCTGCCAGACACTTTGCATGCAGAATTCCATTCGTCACATACACGGCCTCCCTCTCTGAAATCGCCTCTGCCAATGACGCTGTGCTCGTTCCTGCATCGATATAAACAAAATCCTCCTGACCGATCAGAGCCGCTGCCAGCTTTGCAATGCTGCGTTTTTCCTCTACATACAGCCCCTCTCTTTCTGAAACCTTTGCATCCTTTGTCGTATATGCCCCATTCAGTACAGTTGCTCCCCCGTGGACTTTCAACAAGGCTCCTCTTTTATGAAGCTGTGTCAGGTCTCTCTGATCGTAGACTCTGAAGTATCCAGAAGTTCTGTCAGCTCTGTTACAGTCACTGTTTTTTTTCGTTACGATCTTAAGAATTTCGCGAAACCGCTCTTCTGCCAGCATTTTCCTCATCCTTTCTTTCATTTTCAATCATTTTCGTTTCCTTTATCCTTATAATATAATCATTTTCAATCAAAATCAATCACATTAATTCAAAAAAATATCCAAATCTGATCACTCTGATTTGGATACTTTTACTAAATACTCTATATGTGACTCCTCCGGTACTGCTGTTTCCACTTGTCTGTCAGCTGCTCTGACATCTCCATCTGGATTCCTTCCCGGATTTCTTTCATCTCGCTGCGCAGCTCTGTATTGATCTCCGCATAGGTGTCATTTTTCGTAAGAAGGATATGATATTCCTCCATCGACATATACTTATAAGACGCATACAAATACGGCTTTAACAACTTTGGATCTTCGCAGATCTGATACGCCCTGTCATACATCCGTGCCGCCTGCTGATAGAGGAACATTCTTCCATAGGCAGACCCCAGACTTGCATAGATCTTTCCATAAAACTTGGGATCTGTATTCTCATCCTCCCCTTCATTTAAGATTGCCTGATACACAAGGATCGCTTCTTCCACTTCTCCACTTTCCAGAAGATTGTCTCCTTTGTATTTCTGCCGCTCAATGTCCTTCTGGTTTTTGAGCCGCTCCAGAACATTCTGGATTCGGATCATCTCCGCTTCCTTGTAGATTCCGGAACTCTTCAAAATCGTGAGTACAAATTTTTCCACACTTCCCCGCATCCGGATCACATCCCGAAGCTGGTCTGCAAGCTCCCTTTTCCCGATGTCCTCTTCCAGCCATCCGCACAGCTGCTCGTTCATAATCGTATAATCGATCAGGTAGAGATTATTGCAGAGATAATAGCACAGCTCTTCCATTGTAAATATCTTACAGTGGATCCTCGTAATTTCATACGGATGGGCCGCATGCTGATCATGACATAGAATTAAACTTCCCATCATTTCCTCCTAAATGTATAATCTTCTCTTCCTGAAAATCGGTCGGCGGGAAAAACTCTCCGAATCCTACATCCCGCACCGTGATCTTACATGTTTTTTCATCTAAAAATAACGTCTCGATCTGAAGCCGCATGGAATACTCGCCTCTCTTGGGAAGCCTTCCAAGCGGGATCACCTCCGTCTTTAACGTACCCTGTACCAGAGACTCAATATGAAGCTCGATATCTTCTGTATCCTCTAAAAGCACTTCCCACTGATTGTTGGATTCATACCAGTGCGATCCCCAGGATACGATCGGATACCACATCTCCTGTCCATTCACCCGCATATTCACAGTGATCTGATCTGTCAGCTTGTCTTCGGAAAGATAAACCGGATCCTCAATGTGCATAAACATCTTGCGGTATGCGGTATAACAGGCACCCTTGCTGTACAGATTGTTTCCGATAAACGCCCTTCTTCCATTGCACAGGACTCTCAGAGAAGTCGGATACCAGTTATTCTCAAATCCCTCTCCGGTCAGAAAGACCGAAGATACGATCCGCTTGTCAAACACGCCTTCAATAAACCGGCAGAATCTCATATCCGCATCTTTTGCCTTGTCCGCATTGAGCACCGGATACACGGCTGCCAGTTCTTTTATATGTGCACTTGCCACTTCGTCCACTGTCACAAAAATCGTCTTTCCGCCTCCAAGCCCCGGCTTCAGCCTTCTGAGCATATACGCTTTAATCTCATTTCTGTCACAGCAAAACAACGCCGCCTCATACTGCCAGAGTTCTTTTGGCTGATAAAACAGATAATTGCAGAAACTCTCTTTGTAATCCTGAATGAAAATATGCCGTTTATCAATATTCATCCGTACTGCGATTCCCCGCAGCATCTGCGCCAGCTCTTCCGTCAGCTCCGGAACGCTGAACACGATCCCGTTGATCTTGGGAAACGACTGAAGCGACAGTTCGATAAATTTAGCAAGCAGCCACACTGCTTCATAGGATTCTTCTCCAAATTCAATTTTTTCCCCTGCCAGGCTTTTATCCAGTAACCGGTTTACGGTGAATCCTTCTTTCAAGCTGGCCAGACGTTTTGCTTCTTTTCCGTATGCCCAGGTATCACGCAGCTTTCCGATGACCAGAGGGATCTGGTAATTATCCGCATCTACTTCCATCGTCTCCGGCTCTGCCATTTCTTCATTATAAAAACTGATCTGACAGGTCTTTTCATTGATCTCGTAACCTATAATATTGCCTTGTCCCATAGGAGTCAGCCTCCTTAATACTGTTCAAACATATGCGCGGCGATTGCATCTTCCTGTGCATATGCTTTCATCTTTTCTTCTTTTTCACTGCCCTCTGAAAGTAAAATATCATTCAGTCGTCCATATCGCCCGGATTCTCCAAACACAGCATCCTTCATGCAGCACTCTTTATCACTTCGGTAAGTGTTGCCATCAATGGTCTCCTTGAAATAATATTTCAACCGCTCGTTGGAGAACAGCACAAATTTCTTCACATAGAGATTCTCATACATCGGCGTAAGCACCTCTGTAGCATAATCTACCGCCTCTGAATTTTCTTTCTGAAGCTGATAGTAGAGCATTACACGGCTTCCCTTCTGCCCTTTGTACTCAATCAGCGTCTTATCCCAAAGCTGCAGCTCAATGAGCCATTCCTTTTCGTATGCCAGAAAGAACGGAAAATAAATCTGCTTGCCGCACAGCTCCTGTAAGAATTTTTTCAGAGTCTTACGCACAGTCGTCGTATATTCTCTGGTGGAATAATATTTTAATACGGCGATCTTGCAGATGTCGATCGTTTCTTCACCCTTTTCATATTCCTTACAGATGATATCAATAATACTTCTGCTCATCCTGCGCTCTTCCACTACATATTCTCTGGACATATACGCCAGATATGCCTGCTGCAGTCTGAAATAAGCTCCCTCTTCATAATATTCTTCAAAGATCGGAACCTCTCCGAACAACTCTTCCGAGAACAACATCTGTGTGATGATCCTCTCCGCCAGCTTCTGAGTGTGTACCTCATACTCTCTTGCTTCTCTCCAGAGCAGTTTCATGTCTGTAGTCGCTCCGCAGTAGTAATTCGCAAGATACGTCAGGATCACTCTGTCAAACTGCTTTCTTTTAAACATCTCAAAACACACGTAGGTAAGGAAATCATCACATTCATAATTGTTTTCACGGATCGTACGGCTGCACAATCCCATGATCTCTTCTTCCCCGTAATTTTCAATGCCATACTTGCGCACAGTCTCAAGAGAAAGCTCTTCTACCTTCTCCTCCTGACGGTTCTGCTTCAGACTGTTCATATACCGCTTGCAGATATCCATGTAACGAAGCTCATAGAACAGGCGCTTGCTTTCATATGGAATAGAATCTGTATAATGTCTTCCATCCTTACTTTCCCATACAAGCCGGTCTGTCTTTGCATACAAAAATACCCTTGCCCCTTTGTCCGTATACGGCGCCTTCTGCGTGATCGTTCCATCCTCTGCGATCACATGAATAAATTTCATATTCGGTACCTTTGTTGTGATCTCATAAGCATGGCAGATATCATACAGTGCTTTGATCTGCTCTGCTTCCATAGAATCTTCTGTCAGAAAACGCTTGTATATAATGCGGAGCATGGGATCAATATTTCTGCGCTCCAGCTGATTCCACGCAAACGCTTCCATCTCATCTCTGTAATGCGCATAAATCTCACTGGATTCATCCTCATAAGTGATCAGGTTTGAATACAAAAGCGCCCGTTTATGGAAATCCAGATTATTTCCATGCATAAAGTAAAGATACACGGAACGCGGCAGTGCTTTATTGACTCTGCCAGGCTGGATCGCAGCCATATAAAACTCGTACAGCTGTGCAATCTTTAATTCCGACTCCACTGCTTTTTCATACCATTTAAAAAAGCAGTTTTCCATGCAGCTTCCCTTGATCAGAAGTGTACAGATTGCAGTCAGGATCATGGACTCTTCATACATCCCGTAGGAAAGCACCAGAGTCTCATAAAGATAGCGGTCAAAGCTTTTCAGCTGACTTGCCAGATTGGCTGTATATAATGCCAGTTCCTTTGTCATCAGTTTGTGTTTGGCTGCAAAATACAACACCCGCACTTCAAAGATGCCCAGTTTTTTCAAGGAAGAACTCTTCTCACGGAAACACCGGAAGGCTTCCAGATAGAACCAGATACTGCGTGTCTTTTCCTCATAGAAGTGATGCTCCAAAGCTCTGAGACGTTCACTGATGATCTTGTACTCAGAGTCTACATTCACCAGCATGCAGAGGATCTTCCAGCTATCGGGATGCTTCATATAGGATTTTGAAAGCTCTTCTGCCACTCTGCGTGTCCCGATCGAATCATTGGAAAGCAGCGTGGTCAGATACAAATAATAGGAACTGATCTCTACATTTTTTTCCGATTGCAAACCGGTTGTAATTGTAAGATTCCAGAATCCATTTTGCCTCTTCAAACCGTTTGCCCAAAAGACAGATATGTGCATGTACCAGAAGATACATCTCATTGTCCTCATCCAGACTCCGCAAATGCTCGATCTTCTTTAAGGACTCCTCGCACCAGGTGTTCATATCCAGCTTGCCGCTCTCATAAACAAGACAGCGCTTTAAAATACTTGCAAACTCTTTATCCCGCTCCCGTCTCTCTTCATCTCTGCAGACATCCTTCTCTACCACGATCTCATAGGTCAGTATCTCATACGGGGACTCCAGGATGATCTGCCCGAAGTTGCTTCCCCGATGGAGCTTTGTATAGTCGATGATATATTCCAGCCGATACGCATTCCCGATGAACTCCTCCGTAGTAACCTTGGTATGCTCCACACTTAAAAATTCACCTTCGGTACGTACATCAATGGTCAGATATCCCCACGTATTCTTCTTGATCGTAAAGGTATCTTTTCTGGATTCCTGAAGAGAAATAAATGCTCTGCTCTCCTCTTCCAGCGTCAGAAAAATCTTCTCTTTCTGCTTGCAGCCCACCAAAAACTCTTCCAACGCCTGCTGATCCAGCTCCCATTTTCTCATATTGTCATACAATGCCTGAATCCGCTTATCCTCATACTTCAGGATCTCATAAAAATCTCTGGAACGGAACAGCTTTTCTGCCTCCGCCGGATCCCGAAAAGACAGCTTCTTAAAATCTTCCAGACTCTGTACTTTTCCATAAGTTGTCATTACAAACGGCTTTTCAATAATGGCAGTAAATGCCACCTCATACTCTCCGCCATTGCACACAATGGTAAATTTTCCGTGTTCCACATGTCCCGGAACCAGACCGGATCCGTCATATGTATAAGAGATGTTCACCGGATTCCCATCAAATCCCTGCTCCTCACAGCGTACCCGAAAAAGACGATGGATAAACCAGTCCACGGATTGTCCCCTCTCCCTGATTCTGGAGAGAAAAGCTTCCTTTGTACATCTCGCCTTCTCCGACACGCATGATGATCCGCGTCTCCGGGAAAATAATCTCCGGCTGTGGAATATGAAAATCTCCTTTTGAAAGGCGTTTAATTTTATTCTTCAAATTCGTCACCTGCTCATTCTTCTTACGTTGCATTTTTTTGTAAACACACTATAATAAAGTATTATAACATCAACACTGTATTTCTTGCAACGGTGGAATCAAAGAATTTAAAAGGGGATTGTATACATGAATACAAAACTGGAATTTCACGGAAGTGATATTGAAAAAGTGTGCGAACACTACGGATTAAAAAAAAGATGATATTGTCAATTTTGGTGCTAACGTAAATCCGCTCGGACTTTCCGAACAGGTAAAAAAAGCTCTTGCAGCTCATCTGGATCTGCTCTCTTCCTACCCGGATCGGAGCTATACCAGTCTTAGAAACATACTCTCCACATACTGTCAGATTCCTGCAGACTTTATCCTGCCGGGCAATGGTTCCAGTGAACTGATTTCCCTGCTGATTGAAGAGCGCCGTCCAAAGCATACGATGATCCTTGGACCCACTTATTCCGAATACTCCAGAGAACTTGGATTTTCAGACAGCACGATCGACTGCTTTTATCTGAAACCAGAACAGGATTTCCAATTGTCTGTAGAGGAACTGTGTCTGGCGCTGGCTAAAAAGCAGATTGATTTTCTTATTTTATGCAATCCGAACAATCCGACTTCTTCCGCAATTTTTCATCCGGAGCTGATAAAGCTGCTGGAGTTTTGTCAGGATCACAACATCTTTGTGATGATCGATGAAACGTACGTGGAGTTTGCACCTGATGTAGATGCCGTCACCGCAGTTCCTTTGACCCAAAATTTCCAGAATCTGATGGTACTGCGTGGTGTTTCCAAATTTTTTGCCGCTCCTGGTATGCGGTTCGGGTACGGTATCACCGGAAATGCTGAATTTCTCAAAAAATTGAAGAGCAAACAGATTCCATGGTCATTAAACAGCCTTGGCGCATTCGCCGGCGAACTTTTGTTTCAGGACAAAGATTATATAAAAAAGACACGCAATTTGATACTTTCCGAACGTGAATACATGTATACAAAATTGCGTGAACTTCCTTTTTTCTATGTCTATCCGGCTTATGCCAACTTTTTGCTGGTACAGATCCAAAAAGTTGGACTGACTTCATCTGACGTATTTGAAGCCTGTATCCGGGAAGGACTTATGATCCGGGACTGTTCTTCCTTCACCGGATTAGAGGGAGAATTTGTCCGCTTCTGCATCATGGATCCAGAAGATAATCGAAGACTACTGACAGTGTTTCAAAAAATTTCACAATCAGCCCGAAAACAAGTATGATTTATATACAGAGAACTTCCACCATGAAAGAAAGCAACATTCTATGTCAACAAAACATGAAATGTTGCTTTTTCTTGTATATCAATTCACTCTTTCCAGTATTTTTCTAAATATTGATTTGCATCCGTATCTGAGAGCTTAAACTTCTCCTTCAATCGAAGCAAAACATGTTCTTTCGTTTCTCCCATCTCCTGTAGAATCTCAATACATTCCTGAATCCTGCCCTTTTCTCTACCTTTTACTTCCCCTTCTTTCACCCCTTGCCTATATCCCGTCTCTTTATAGATTCTTGAAAAGAACTGGTGATCCCGGATCTGCTTTTCTCTTGCCTCATACTCTAACCGTGCCCTCTCATCTGCACTCAGATGCACCAGACTCTCATAGGCCTTCTCAATATAAGGGTCTTTCTCTGCTGCCATTTTGAATTCCTCCTCTGTCTCTGCATTGATAAATTGCATCCAACTTAGCAGTTCTGTCTCCGGATACTGGTGCTTTGCCAGCTTCGGCAATTCCAATACATGCAATTCCAGCTTGTCACTGTACTTGATATGCCGGCTGTCCTCCCATAAGTGAAACCGGGAATAGAATGCATCCGTATCTTCGAATATTTCAAAGTCCAGAATCCCGATATGGATACATTTTTCCAGCACATCATATCCTTCGCCTTCATGAATCTGTTCCGTAAACATTTTTGACAGATAAAATAAAGTTCTCTCTGCCCAGTACTCGTACGCTGCCACCTGCATCTCCACATCGACCTGACCGCTGTTTTTCAATTGGATCCGAACATCCAAAATTCCAAGCTTGTCTTCCTTATACTGTTTCTCAAGACTGGTGGGCAACAGTGTTGTCTCTTCGATTTCCTCATAGGGAATCCCCGTAACTGCCGACAAAAATGCCTGTCGGATTTGTGCATCTGCCATCAACTGTTTGAAACAAAAGTCATTTTTCGGTCTCATCAGAAACTGCGTTGTCTTCTCTTTTTCCATTCACATTCCTCCTGTTTTCCGAATGAATTTACCGGGAAACAGGACTTTTCATAACTAATTCTTTCGATTAATTTTTCGATGATAGACCTCGTTCCGGTTTTCCATTCGCTTTTTCTTGCTTCTTTACTGGGAAAATCCGAAATGCCAGCTGTTGCCGGTTCAGATATAACTGAAAGGGATTCCTTTCAGAGATGTTTCCAGTATACAAGTTTCTTTCAGCAAAAGCAATGAACGAAATCTAAAAACTTGTCACAGTCACTTCATTTTCTCTTTATAAACATAATCTGTTTTTTATCTATGGAAAACATTTTATCACATTCCACTGCAGCTTTTTCCAGGCGTTTAATCCTTGTTTTACTTTTTTTCTGCATTGTCCATACAAACGATACATCTGTTCTCCATCGCGGATATCACAGCCTTTATAGAACATAGTGCGCATCATCGTGTCATACATCCAGTTTAGATCGGCCTCTTCCAGTTCCGGAAGAGATTTTTTCACCGCTTCTTTTCCTTGCATTGAAAATGGATCTTCCCCGGATGGATGCAGAAACTCTGCAACCTCGTACAGGCTCTGATAAACAAACCGAATCCTTGCATCGATTGATCCCGTTCGGCACCGTTTTCGTTTCCGCACAGTCCGTATCCACGCCTGCAATATTATCAGCGCGAACATCAGAAGTATAACGCCGATCACCTTCAAACACTGGAAGAGCGCCTTTCGGATCTGCTGCCACGTATCCGATGATGCTCTTGCCCTCTCCACATTTTCCAACGCAGAAGCTGCACCTGTATGATCCTCGACCTTCCAGCCGGTATCCTCCTGCCAGACTTCACACCAGGCATGGCCCATGCTGCCCTCAACTTCTGCCACATATTGCCCATTTTCCTGCTGTGAAAATGCAGATGCCGGAATGGCATAACCTTCTGCAAATCTGGCCGGAATCCCCAGCATTCGATACATCAAGGTTGCAGCCGTTGCAAAATGCACACAAAATCCTTTGTGGTTTTCAAACAAAAAATACTCCGCAAAATCCTCGCCGGACGGTGTCGATCCCGGATTTACATCATACACAGCCTGACGTTTTAATGTTTCTTCCACGAACCGCTCTGCTTCTTCAAAAGAATCTGCTTCCTGCAGTTCGTTGCACAATTTGCGAAGTTGCTTCAAAGAGGATGGATACTGCAAATATACACTTGCCGGATCCGTCGCACTTCCTTCTCTACAGGATCCCCCGTCATATTCTTTTCCATATTTCTCCGAAACATAAATCGTATCTGTCGGCATTTCCTCCTGCGTCACAGTGAACAACACACCCTTCCTGGGGACAAAGCTGCCCAGCTCCCGCAAATCTTCCATACCGCCGGAAGAATCCATGCCTGTCTCTTCCGGAATCATATTCTGCTCTGTCTGCGGGATTTTTGCCTGTGTTTTTTTGTTCCTCTTTTTCTGACTCTTCCTTTTTGCTCTTCCTTTTTTCGTCTGTGCTTCTTTTTCT
>ENA-OQIT01000129-OQIT01000129.1-human-gut-metagenome-genome-assembly--contig:-NODE-129-length-17921-cov-5.670282_pt1 | contig 17921 bp, 13 predicted proteins | sample MGYA00242587_ERZ504752 | MGnify/ENA primary metagenome ERZ504752 (study PRJEB26092, sample SAMD00036352) | human gut metagenome | host: Homo sapiens | study: EMG produced TPA metagenomics assembly of... | reverse complement strand
CGTCGGATATTCGACGCCGTTGAACGTCCAACGGTGTTCCCCGCCACGGTCTTCGTTTCGGTGGCTTCTGGTCACCTGACCCTCCTTGCGGTAGGTCAGGTGTTGCAACGATCACTAGAACCCGCCAGGGGGTTAATGAAGCGTCTGAGGGGGCTATTTTAGATGGTGCCGGTGGCTAGGAGCTGGGCGAATTGGGTTTCGCTCAGCATGGGGATGCCGAGTTCCTCGGCCTTGGCGGCCTTGGAGCCGGCGTTTGCGCCAATCACCACGTAATCGGTCTTCTTGCTCACCGAACCGGCCGCCTTGCCGCCGCGCTCGATAATCGCCTCTTTGGCGGAATCACGCGAATAGCCCTCCAATGAACCGGTGACCACCACGGTTTTGCCGGCCAGCGTCTGCGGCAACGAACTGGTCTCGGCCTCGTCGACGCCCACGCCGGCGGCCTGCCAAGCACGCAAAGTCGCGCCGCGCCAGTCGCCGGGTTCGCGGGTGGCGGCGAACCAGTTCACCACCGATTCGGCGATTTCCGGGCCCACCCCGTCGATGGCCGTCAGATCTTCAATCGTGGCGTTTTCGATGGCTGCCAGCGAGCCCATCGCCGAGGCAATCAGGCGTGCGGTAGGCGGACCGAGCCGGCGAATCGACAACGCGACCAGCACACGCCACAGGTCGGCGTGACGGGCCTTGTCCATTTCGTCGAACATCTTGCGCGTGTTTTCGCCGGGCCGAATGATCACCGGTACATCCGTGACGCCAGTGCGCGTGGTCTTGTGATCCACGCGCACGATAACCGCGTCGGCCGGCACGTCATACTCAGGATAGGAGGCTGCGGCAAAGCCCGGCATAGTACCAAGTGGCGCCTCAGCCCCGGTAGGTGCGCCGGTCGTCTCGCTGGCGGTACCTCCCTGTGTTTCGGCAGATTCGATTGCGGCCTCCCCTTGCGCGCGTTCGGCCAGCTGCTTGGCCGTGAGCTTTTTGGCCGGCGTGGGCGCGGTCCAGAAAGCAGGCACCTGATGCCACAGGCCAGAGCCGCCGACACGCTTACGCACCTTTTTCTTCTTACCGTTCGCACCGACCGTCTCATGCACCTCGACGATTGCGGCCTCACGCCACACGCGCACGTCGCGCAGATCGGCGGCGGTCAGGTTGAACAACCCGGATTCGTTAGACAACACCGGCTTCTGCGCGGCCGGCAATTCCAGCCCTTCCACCGGCTCGTACGGGTCAGGCTCTTCGCCGGGGGCGACCAGAACCTCGGTGATGTTCGGCGCGTAGGTCGCCACCGAATCAGGCCTGTTCTCCTCCGGGTTGGTCAGAGCGATGGCCGATTGTTCGCCCAAGTGCTCGATGTCGAACGCCTTGCGTGAGGCCAGCGAAATCACGCGCTCGGTCAACTGGGCCGGGCAGCTCTCCACATTCGGGCAGCGAATGTCCTTGTCCCCCTCCTTGGCGGGTGACAGTTTCGCGCCGCATGAAGGGCAGAACTCGGGCATGACGAATTCGCGCAGCTGGTCCTCACGCCCTTTGCGCCGTTCAAGCACCGGGCCGACCAGTTCGGGAATCACATCGCCGGCCTTGCGCACCACCACGGTGTCGCCGATCAGAATGCCCTTGCGTTTGACTTCAAATCCATTGTGCAGCGTGGTACGAGCCACGGTGGAGCCGGCCACGTAGACAGGTTTGAGCACGGCGACCGGCGTCACACGGCCGGTACGCCCCACCTGCACGGTGATGTTGAGCAGTTCGGTGTTGACCTCTTCGGGCGGGTATTTGTAGGCGATGGCCCAGCGCGGCGCGCGCGAAGTGGCGCCGAGGGTACGCTGCAGGCCCAGGTCATCGACCTTGACGACGATGCCGTCAAGTGCATGCTCGATGTCGCCACGATGCTCGCCGTAGTACTCGATCATGTCCAGGATCTCCTGGAATGAGGTCACCGCACGATTGTGCGGGGAGACCGGCACGCCCCACTTGGTGTATAGATCGTAGGCCTGCGACTGGTCGGCGACCACATCATGGGTGCCGCGCGGATGGTCCGGCCCCCAAGTGAGCTGCCCCAGACCATGCGCATAGAAGCTCAGGCGACGGGTGGCGGTGATGCGAGGGTCTTTTTGACGCAGCGAGCCGGCGGCGGCGTTGCGTGGGTTGGCGAAGGGCGCTCGTCCGGCGTCCTCCTGCTCGTTGTTCAGGGTGTGGAAATCATCCCAACGCATGAACACTTCGCCTCGGATTTCCACGAAGTCCGGAACGTCTTCCTTGGGGCCGCCGAGGTTTGCGGGAATGGAGCCGATGGTTCGCACATTCAGGGTGATGTCTTCGCCTGTAACGCCGTCGCCGCGCGTCAGTCCCTGTTCAAGCACGCCGTTGCGATAGATGAGGTTCAGGGCGAGGCCGTCGATTTTGACCTCGCAACTCATGGGCAGGGGCTTGGATTCAGGCCAATCGAGGTCGCGAATCACCGAGTCGTACCAATCCTTGAGTTCTTCGATGGAGAAGACGTCGTCAAGGCTCATCATGCGGCTGGGGTGGCGCACGGAGGCGAAGTCGTTGGAGAAGGAGCCGCCGACGCGATGGGTGGGCGACTGCGGATTGTCCAGTGAGGGGAACGCCGCTTCGAGTCGCTCGAGGCAACGCATGCGCGCGTCGTAAGCGGCGTCGGAGCTGACGGGTGAGTCGTCGATGTAGTAGGCGATCTGATCGGATTCCACCCATGCGGCCACGCGAGCCCACAGGCGGGCGGCGGCCTCAGCGCTCATCGTGTTCACGTCGAAACGGTCGAGGCGTATCGCGTCGTCGTCAGTGGGCTGCAGTGCGGCTATCCATTGTTCGGAGCCAGGGGCAAAACGTGCAATACCGGTATCAGGCCGGACCTCGGCCACATCCCCATCGTCGAAATCCCATGCCAGTTGTTCGTTCGTGCTCATGGTTGTCTATCCTAGCGGGCTCGGCTCCCCTCGGCCGGCTATACCGTCAACTCCCCTCAGGCGGCTACGCGGATAGCGAGCGCAGGAACTGGGCTTGGATGATGTCGATGTTATCGCCTTCGCCGTCATTCATGCGGGCCACAGCCACCGAGAGCGTGCGGGCCGGCACGAACATGTCCTCATCCACGCACACGCGAGCGGCGTCACGCACGATGTCAGCCACTTCGATATGCGGCCAGACCGGCAGATCATGCGTGGCAAGCACATGGGCGGCGGCCTCCACCGATTCAGGCACCGGTATGCACTGCGAGTCCGCACGGGAAACCAGTTCCTGCAGTTCGCTTTCCAGCGAACCAATGGCCCCGGGAGCGATGTGATCGCTCATAATGTAGGCTGCGGCGGCTGTGTCGAACCGGTCAAGCATCCATTCGGCGTACGCGAACCGGTAATAGGCGAACGCGGCATCGTCGCGGTCCAAGGCCACGCGCAGAGCATTCAGGCAGGCGGCGCGTGCCGAATCCCAATCCTCATTGCGGGCCAGTTGAATGGCGAGCTTCAGATGTGAGAGCGGGTAGGCGGGCGCGTACGCCACCATACGGTTGAGATGCGGGATGGCCGCCTCGGCACCCTTGATCTGACTCAACACGTCAGCCAGCTCCATGTGCGCGTAGAACAGATTGTCCGGGATAAGCACCGTACGCTCGTCCAATGTGGCGAACAGCCGGTTGTAGACCACGCGCTCGGCATAGGAGTTGAAGTATCGAGGTACGCCATGGCCTGCCGCATACACCTGGTCCAAATGGGCCACGGCCGCTTCGGCCGCTTCGATGGCCTGATCGGCTTGGCCCGAGAACAGCATATCTCGGGCGCGCAGACGCTCCTTGTCAAGATCGTCGGCAAGCGTGAACGTGAAGTCCGGCGTGTCCTTGCCATCGATCAACGCACTGGTGACCTGAGAGGCCAAACCGGTCAGTTCGGGATCGCATATCGATTCGATGACCTGCATGGCTCGCTGGGCCTTTTCCACGGAGCCGAGCGACGTGTTCCTGGCGATATCGTGGAATTCGTTGACGCCATGCTGCAGCAGGTCCACTCGCTGGATAGCCAGTCCGGCACTATTCTGTGCGCCCAGCACGTGAGCGGTCGCCGGACTGAATTGACGGTCGGCCAGTTCGGGCTCCTCCTGGGATCCGGTGGGAGAGAACCGGCTGTCCGCCAAGTCGAAGTCGGCGCTGATGGGTTTCAGACCACCTTCGCCGTCCACGTCCATCACGGCACCGAACATGCGGTAGGTTTCCTCGGGATTGTCAAGCCCAGCGGTGTCCAGTCGCTTGAGGAAGGCATCACGGGTGAAGGTGACGGTGACCATATTGCGCACGGTGGGATTGCGGCGCAGCACACTCATCGGATCATCGTCCATGCCGGCGGCCCCATCAGCACCGTCAGTGCCGACGCCCTCGCCGCCGATACCGCCCAGGTCGTCGCCTGCGCCAGTATCGTCCGGCATGCCGAACGCCATTTCGTCGATATCGATGCCCTTCATCAGGTCTTCGAACTGCGAATCGATGGACGCAGCGCCATCGGCGTCAGCAGATTCGGCCGCGGCCTGATCCGTAGCATCCGCAGACGGTCCGGTACCGTTGCCTGCTCCCCCGGCCGTGCCGCGTTCGTCACCGGACGCCGTCTGCCCGAACGTCTCCTCATGGGTGATGGGGCGGGTCGGGTCGCCATGGAAATCACCATCTTTGGGGTCGGCTTTGGAACCCACACGCCCCAAATCGCCACTGCGTAGATGTTCGAAGGCGCTTAGGGCCTCGCTCATCATCGCCTCGATGGCGGAATCCTGTTCGGCAATCGCCTCTTCAAGACCAATGGAATCGATGTGCAACGACACCTGGCGCACGGATTCGCTGGTGCCGAAACTCAGCGCTGCCATCATCAGGCCGACACGCAGGTTGTAGGCGGCGCTCATCGACGCGCGTTCGGCGCTGCTCAGCGCACGCCACGTACGGCGAGTGGTGTCATACCGGCTATCGGGCATCATCGAGGTGCCGGCAGTGGTGAAGCCAATGGCCACTTCACCCGAATCCAAGCGCGACCGGAACTCCACATCAAACCGATACGGCAACCGTAACCGGCGCAACAGTGAGGAGAGGGTCTGACGATACACCCATTCGTCGCTCCTCGCCGTCGAATACGAAGGCCGAGCGGCTTGAGTGTTGGTGTCGCTCTTATTGGTCCGCTCTACAGCGCCCTCAGCACTCTCAGTACTTTCAGCGCCCGCAGCATTCGTCACACCCGAATCCGGCACGTTCTGCTGGGTCAGCACATCTCGAGGATCGGGGAATTCACTGCGAATCTGTCCAGCCGTGCGTGCGGCGATATCGACCAGGCTCAGCACGGCCCGACGCTCCTGCTCGCCATCATACGGGTCAAGCGCCATAATCGCAGGGTTCTCAATGAGTTTCATGTCGATTTGCGCGGCCTCGGCACGGGTCACCGTATCTTCCGTAGGGTTGCGCCCCAAGGAAGCGTTGCGCTCCAGCCAAGCGCTCACCGCAGCGAATCGGTTGAGGTTGCCTTCGATCTTCAAGGATTTCAGCGCCTGCCCGAATGCCAAGGACTTATCCCACGTAAAGAAATAGCCGCTCGAATACGTCGAGGTGTACAGGTGCAACGGTTCGGCGCCATGCACCGCTTCCAGTCCCGGCGTGGTGTCGAGGGCGCCGGCTTCGCGCATCAGATCGGCGAAGTGATCCTCCAGACCGGAGGCCCGCATGCCGTGGGCTCGTGCCGCCAAAGTGTCACGCACCGAACGGCGAATCGCACCGATTGGCGCCTCACGGTTGAGACGGCGGAAGATATTGCCGGAACCGAATCCGATGAGCAGACCATTGATCTGCGGCAACATATACGTGGCGAAGAACGCGATGGTAATGGCATCGCGGTATTCCAAATCATGACGCATCACAGGCGGCAGATTGGCACGCATCTGCTCAAGCGTGTACCGGTTGCCGGCCTTGAGCCATGAGGCGAGCCACGTCATGCGTCCGGTGTCGTCACGCCCCACCACGCCACCGGTAATGGCCTTCACGCCGTCAGCACCATGACCAAGGCCACGCCCCAAACCACGCCCATGATGCAGCGCACTTCCCAGGCCATGGCCTGCACGGGAGAAACCGGAACGTGAACGCGGCTCGTCACTTTCGCCCAGCCGCTCACCGTCCGGCAGAGTCACTTCCTTTTCCTTGCCGAACATGAATCGCGCCTGCATATCCTGCACGTCCATGTTGGGGTCGGTGCCCACGAATACGCGGCCATGCGTATCGGCGAACGCCACCTGCGCAAAATGATCGCGGTCGGGGAAAATGCCAAGCGAAAAGCCACGGCCTCTGGTGGAGGGCAGCTGCGCCCATCCAAGCACCAGCCCTTCCGGCACGTTCTCCAATTCGGGGAAGGTGCGCCGCTTGATTACAGGACTCAGCGCCACTGCATGGCGAGTCAGTTCGTCGATAATGCCGCCTTTACGCTCACTGGTCTCCCGCAAGGCATCGCCGAACGGATTCGTATCGTGCTTCTTCGGCTTGGACAGTCCCAGATCGGCCGCGAGCGCGTTCATCGAATCCTTCAGCCCGCCCAGCAGTGGCGTGCGGTTGTGCTTCCCATGGTCCGATGTACGTTTTGGCATGATTCACATTGTCTCTTGTTTGCCCGACATCAAGCCCGAATAAAGCCTATAGAATAAATGCGTGCATTCCATAGACCACACTCGCGCAGACCGTCCGATGCCGTCGAATCATGAACGGCACCTGCCCAGCCGCCCGGATACCCGGCACCGGCTGCGTTTGGTGCGCCTGCTGATCGCCTTGCTGGCCGCCATCGCCGCCATGGAGTGCATCGTGTTCAACCTGCCGTTCTGGCGTACGCTCGGAGCGAGCACGGATACGAACGCCGTGCATAACACGCTGGGTTCGGGTCTCACGCGCCGGAATGATGGCATGTTGACCGTCACCGATCCGACCAAGGCCTATCTTGAACTGACCGCGGACGGCACGTCGGATTACCTACGCATCGATACCGCGAGCAGCAAGGTCATCGATAAGGCCCGCGAGCAGGCCGAGGCCGAATCCAAAGCGAACGACGATAAGGAAGTCTTCAAACCGCTGGCGACCATTCATGTGCGCGCGGATGTCGATGGCATCACCGGCAAGGCCCAGTCGATGAATCCCGACGCTATTCGCAGCCATTATGTCAAGGCGCCGGGTGCCGGCATCGTGCGTATTTGGATTCAGGAAGAGCGCGGCGCGATCGTACCGGTCACCGACGCCCGCGCCAACGTGCGCGTACCGTTCGTCATCAATTGGATGCGCGTGCTCGCCATGGCCTTGGTGTTGCTGATGATTGCCGTCTGGAGGCCGGGATCGCGCCTGTGGCGTATCACGCTTGACCCGTCCAGCACTCGGCAACGACTTGCTTTCGTGGGGCTTCTGGCGATTCCTACCCTGCTTATCGGCGCATCCATCATCCACGAACTGTGGTACGCGTCTCCGCTCGTCTTCCACGTTTCCGGCGATTACACCTATGATTTCGACCAGTATGGGCATGTGGCCGATGCGCTGGTCGCCGGCCGGCCCTGGCTCGACTTGCCGGTTCCCGAACAGCTGGCCGCCACCGAGCACCCCTATGACGTAGCCACACGTGCCCAGCTACTCGCCAATGGAGCCAGTCCGCTCTACTGGGATTACGCGTATTATGACGGTCACTGGTATTCCTATTTTGGCGTGTTGCCCGCAGTGCTGCTGTTCGTCCCCTATCGTCTGCTGGCCGGTCATAATCTGCCGACATCCGCCGCCGAGTATATTCTCGTGCTGCTGTTCATCATCTTCTTCTCCTTGCTGGTGCTGCGCGTCATCCATCGTGTGATGCCGAAGACTTCGGTGGCGGCCGCGTCGTTAGTAGTGGTCTCATCGTTGGTGAGCGCGCAAATGGGGTATTTGCTGTATCGCACGAACTTCTATCAGATACCGTTCGCCGCATCGCTGACGTTGACGTCGCTGGGACTATGGCTATGGCTCGGCGCGGACACGTCCCGCCGTCCGCTGAGACCATCGGACCGATGGCAGGCGGGCGATGCCAAGCCTCTCTCCCTGCCACGACTGGCCTTGGGCGCCTTGTGCATTGCGGCGAATTTCGGATGCCGACCGACGTTCACCTTGGCCGCATTGCTTGCGTTCCCCCTGTTCTGGCCGCAGATTCGCGCGCTGGGCACCGGTCTGCGCACACGCCGCATCAAGCCGTTGCAGGCGTTGCGCGCGCCGCTGGCGGTAATCATTCCCGCCATTCTCGTCGTGACGCCTCTGATGGCGTGGAACATGGTTCGGTTCGATTCCCCGTTCAATTTCGGCAATGCGTATCAGTTCTCCATATCCGATATGACCCGGTATACCACCCCGTCCGCGGATATGCCCGCCAACATCTGGTATTACCTGTTCCTGCCGCTGCGCTTCATGGATCGTTTCCCGTGGCTGGCGGGCTCTCCCGCCCCGATGCCGCAATGGGGTTATTACGAGGTGATGGTCGGCGCGATTTTCACGGCCACGCCACTGACCTTGATGGCTTTGGCGCTGCCCCTGCTGCGCAGATTGGAAACACACGGCATGCGGCCATGGCTGATGTCTTGCTTGGCCGTGGCGGCGGTGCTGGTCGTATTCGACAGCCGCGTCGGCGGTTTGGGATGGCGGTATTCCGCCGATTTCGGCTGGCTGATCTCGCTGGCGTCCATACCGGGGCTACTGTGGCTGGTCAATGGGCGCGAACCGAGCCGCTCATTGGCGGGGGCCAACGACGCCGCTTCAGGCGATGGCATCGCCCGCGTCACTCCGTGGCGTTGGCTGATGCGCTGGGTCGTGATGCTGGCCGTATTGTGGGCGCTGGGCATAGCCATACTAAGTTGCTTCGTGCAGTCGCGCAGCGATTCGATGATCGCCAACAATCCGACGCTCTGGCATCAGGTTCAGTCTTGGTTCACCCTGCTATAGGACCGGACCGCTCGGCGACCCGCCAAGCTTCAGTATTCTCCCAGCATTCCGGCCGGTGTTTTCCAAGACCTGCGGCATAATGTATGTGACGTAATTCACTAATCGTTTACCCATACTGTCGTGAGGGTTTCCCCGTGTCCACTGCCGTCCGTAGTCGCGTCTTCCAGCTACACCGTTTCCGCTGAGGGGTACCCGGATTACACGGCCAACGCCATCACCAGCGATGAGGCGTCCGCCGCATACCGTGAGGCCGCCGCCGGCGACGCCGACGGTTCCGGCAATGTCGGCGGTACCAGCACGGCGAGTCAGACGACCACGGTATCGAGCAATGACATCGCCTCCACCGAGCACGAGTTTCTGGTGTTGGGACTGATCCCCAAGGTCAAGAACACCATTACCCTGACCATCACCGACACCGACGGCAACGCCACCACGCGCACCATCGAGCAGACCGGCCCGAAACTGCTCGGCGAGGAGGAAGTACGGCTCGAACAGGCCGTCGCCCCCGACGAATCCACGGTCGCCACGCTCGGCAATGGCCTGTACGCGATTCTCGGCAATGATTCCAACGAGCAGGATTTCATGTACTACTATGACGCGAACGGTGTGATTCGCGGCGAAATCCCGGTGCTCTACTACCGCTCGCACCGTCTGCTGTTCGACAATGACGGCATCATGTGGTTCTCCGCCTCCACCAAGCATTTCGTCGGCATGAACCGCCTAGGCAAGCTGGTCAAGATCATCAATCTGGGCGACCAGTACATCCTGCACCATGATTACGCGCTGGATTCCGACGGCAATATCGTCTCTCTGGCCACCGATCTGAAACATTCGGACCATGCCGTGCAGGATCAGGTCATCAAGGTGGACACCGACTCCGGCGAGGTGAGCCTGCTGGTGGATTTCGGCGACCTGTTCCCCGATTACAAGCAATCCACCGATCATTCCGGCATCGACGAATCCGATCCGACCGCCACGAACCGTTGGGACTGGATCCACTTCAACACCATCCAGCTCATGGATGATGGCTCCGCGTTGCTGTCCGCACGTGAGACCTCCACGATGATCAAGATCAATGACATCGAAGGCACGCCGTCGCTCGACTACATGATCGGCGAGCCGAGCGTATGGAATGGCATGGATGCGCAGCCCTCCTTCCTGACCAAGGTGGGTGATTCCGGCGACACCGGCGGCCAGCACTCAATCACTGTGCAGTACGATTCCTCGCTGGAGGACGGCCAGTACTACATCTACATGTTCGATAACGACTTCGGTTATGCCATGACCCGTCCTGATTTCGATTGGACCATGATCGATGGCATTTCGACCGCGCAGAGCTCCAAGGATGAGAACTCGAACTCCCAGTTCCGCAAGTACCTGGTCGACGAGAACGCCGGAACCTACACCGAAGTGCAGGACTTCGATGTGCCGTATTCGCCGTATGTCTCCTCCGCACAGGAACTGTCCGATGACCTGAACCTGGTGGACATCGGCATGCAGGGCCTGTTCGGCGTCTACGATGACGACGGCAACCTCAAGGCACAGTACAAGATGGTGCTCAGTTCGGGATACATCTACCGCGTCTACCAGTACGGCTTCCGCGGCTTCTACTTCGCGTGAGGATTGGCATCGACCTCACGGCCGATGCCAATCCTCCAACGGCCGATTCCTATCTGCTACCGCTTCGCAGCCTCATACTTGCGGCGAATCAGATCCTCATAAAACGCCACAGCCTCAGCCGGCGCTCCGTCAAACGCGACCGCGTGCTCGTCCAGCACCAGTACGCGGTCGATGGCGTATTCGGGCCGGCGGATCATATCCGTGTCATGCGTGGCGAAAATCACCTGCTTGTTGTAGCTGAACAACGCCTTGGCCACATGCGCGGCGCCAATCTCATCCAATCCCTTGCTCGGCTCATCCGCCACAATCGCACTCGGCTCAAAGCTCAGCGCGGCCGCAATAGCCAGCAGGTGCCGTTTCTCGGAGTCCAGTTCGCTGGCCTTGGCCTTGGAGACCTGCGCCAAATCAAAATGCGCGAACAGATTGCCGATGCGCGCATGACGTTCTGACTCGGGCACCTTGTGCTTTTTCAGCGCTTCGGAAACAGCCTCGGAAATATTCGCCGCTTGGTAAAAGCTGTTCGGAATCTCCTCGCGGCGAACTTTGCCGACCAGATTATCGATGCGCTTCGCGTCCTTCTTCACAGCCGGGTCAAGACGTTCCTCACCGCCCGCAATGGTCACCGTGCCGGCGTTGGCCTTCAACGAACCGTCCAGCAGACCCAGCAATGTGGATTTGCCTGCGCCGTTCAGTCCGATCACAGCCACCCGCAGCTCGCTGATGGTGATGTCCGTGGGAGCAAGTCCCACGTGCCCATCATCATACGTATGCCCGGCCTGATCCAAAGTGAACGTCAGCGACGCCGGGCGTGGCAGTTCTTTCGGTCTAAACAAGAATCCCATGCCGCTATTGTACGTGGAGTACAGGCGTGGTGCCGGCAAACACCGGCCTATCGCAGCAAAGCGGCGACGGTATTGAGCACGGCGCGGATGCCACGCTCGAATTCGTCCGGTTCGGGTAGCAGGGAAACGGCCAGGTATCCATTGGAAGTCATGTCGAAGAAGTAGCCGGGCTGTCCGGTCAGTTTGTGCTCGTCAATCAACCGCAGCACCAGCTCGTTCTCATCGATGACTGAAGGCACTCGTAGCAGCACGTTCCAGCCGCCTTCGGCCCGTAGCACGCTGACCAGCCCGTTGGGATCGGCGTCAAGCAACTCGTGCAACTTGGCCAGGTTATTGCGCACGCGCTCCCCCACCCGTCTGGTCTGTGCGGGCGCGGCGTTCAATAATGCGGGAATCCGTTCGGCGATGATGTCACTCATCGGCAGATAATCATCGGCGATGACGTCCAGTCGACGCTGTGCCTCGGCAACGTCCTCGGCAGGTCCGGACACCTGAATCCACCCGACTTTGGCGTGCGGCGCGGCCAGCATTTTGGAGAATCCGTCTAGGGCGAAGGTGAGCACGCCGCGCTCCCCCGCGAGCCGTGCGTTGCCGGGGAAAGGTTCGAGAGAGTAATCGAAGAACACTTCATCGGCGATAAGGGCGATGCCATGCTCACGGCACAATGTCACGATACGTGCACGCTCGGTTGGTTTTACGTACGAACCGGTCGGATTGTTCGGGTTGATGAGCACCAATGCTCTGATGCGTTCGCCACCGGGCTCGCTGAGCAGCCGCTCGAGTTCGGCGATGTCGATGAACCAGGAGCCGTCGAATTGCAACTGGTATTCGACCGTGTCAACGCATTCAAGCCGTGCAATCGACTCAATCAGCGGATAGCCGGGTTTGGGTGCCAGCACCGCGTCGCCGGCATCGCAAAGTAACTTAATCAGCCACGAATACGCCTCGGACGTGGAGCTCAGCAAGTACAGGGCGTCCGGCTCAACGCCCTCGATGGCGGTATTCGCATTGTTGAAAGCGGCATGGCGCTCGTTCCCGCCCTCGCTGGCGGCGGGCGAAGTCGACTGAGGGCTGCTTGCGTCTACCGCCTTTGCCGTATTGAGGAATGCGGCCAATGCTTCTCGCGCCGCACGCGGTCCACGCGGGTCGGCCGTATACACGCTCGGCACCAATTCAGGTGCCAGCCCGTGGCGGGTCGGATTGGAATCGTTGAGTTTGCTGAGTGCGATGCCGTTTGCCTTGGCTGCCGCCTCGGCCGCCGCAATGGGATTCGGCGCAGAAATATCCACACGAGAAGAGAAATGCACGCTCATACCCTCCCACGATAGAGCGTGGTGCCCCCTGCCCCGCTCTCAAACGCGCAACATTCCCGGAAATGCGTCGCTCTGGACCCGAATCACACCCTCAAACGCGACACATTCCCGGGAACGCGTCGCCACAGACCTCCATACACACGCCCACTTTGCGCAACATTCCCGGGAACGCGTCGCATACCTTTCCTATGCAATGCAAAAGGCCGCCCGACTAGTCGGACGGCCTGAAGCATATTCGCGGGTCAGCGCTGCACACCCACGCTCACTGGCTCACTGCTGCTTGGTGCTGGCATAGTAGGCGGCACCGACGATGCCGGCCTGGTTACGCAGCTTGGCGGGCACGATCGGGGTCTTGATATCCACGTACGGCAGGAACTTTTCGCTCTGACGGCTCACGCCGCCGCCGACGGTGAACAGGTCCGGGTTGAAGTACTTCTCCATAAGGCCGTAGTACTTGGTCAGACGCTTGGCCCACTTCTTGTAGCCCAGTTCCTCATTCTCGCGAATCGCGGAGGAGGCATACTTCTCGGCGTCCAGATGCTTGGCGCTCAGGATGATGTGTCCGAGTTCGGTGTTCGGGATGAGCACGCCGTTGTAAATCAAGGCGGTGCCGATGCCGGTGCCCAGTGTGGTGGCGATGACCAGACCATCCTGGCCCTTGGCGGCACCGAACTGGACTTCGGCCAGGCCGGCGGCGTCGGCGTCGTTTACCACGACGACCGGGCGGCCGCAGGCTTCGGAGAACACTTCAGTAACGTCCACGCCAATCCAAGACTGGTCAAGGTTGGCCATGAAGTCGAGCTTCTGGCCGGGCTTGATCGGCGCGGGGAAAGCGATGCCAACGGGTGCGGATTCAGGCACTTCGAAGTGGTCGAGCTGCTGCTTGACGATTTTGGCCACGGCCTGAGGAGTGGAGACCTCGGGAGTGAGAATCTTCAATCGTGGCTCGGCGAAATCGCCCTTGGTCAGATCGACAGGTGCGGCCTTGATGCCGGAACCGCCAATGTCAACACCGAAAGCCTGTGCAGTTTCAATCATCGTTGACCTTCCTTTCCATACGTTTTCATCAGTTCGTAAGGTTGCGCCCAGTTTAACGCGAATTACGCTCAACACGAAACCATTACACACCAATTGTGCAAACGTGTGCATCGTCGCCGGTCACTACGTACCCTATTCGTATCGTTTTTCAAGCCTGACAATGGGCAATGCATGCGATTTCGCATACTAGGAAAAATCGGCGTCTATGGTGGCCTGACTCTGTGTCACGCGCGATAATGGGAGGTATGGCAGAACATACCCAACTTATTGATGCAATTAACATCCGCACCGCCGTACGCGCCTACGATGATGAGCCGATCGACGACGATACGGCCCGCCAGCTCGAGATGGCGCTTCAGCCGATCAACTTACTCGGCGATCTCAACATTCAGCTGGTGCGCGACCAGCCCAAGGTGTTCGCCGAAGCCAATGCTTCAGGTCATCTGACCAATGCGGCGAATTATCTGGCCATCGTCGGCCCCGCGAACGATGAGGAAGCCAAAGAGCGTGCCGGCTTCTATGCCGAACGCATGGTGCTCACGGCCACGTTGCGCGGCCTCGGCACCTTATGGGTCGCCGGCTCATGGGACAAGGCGGAGGCGGCCAAGCATTGCCGCGTCACCTCTGGCCAGGAGCTGTATCTCGGTGTGGTGATCGGGCATCCGAAGAATCATCTGGATTATCAGGCGAAATCCTATGAGGAGCTATGCGAAGCGCAACGCACGCACCGCGCCACCATACAAAAAAAATGGAGAAATTTTGAAAAAATATTTATCCAGTATTTCGCTAAGTACATTAAATACATTATTTTGTTTTTATGAAATGAGTAATGTTTTCTCGGCGGTTGAACGCTTAGAGGATACTTATAATAATATAGTTGCTAATTCATTTGATGGAATGTATCTCATAAAAAAGCTAAAACAGAGAACTACATGTTTAAGGATCTTATATGGAATGAAAAAGTGTGGGCAAGTGACTTATGCAAAACAGCTAAGTGCTGCACTGGAGCAAGAAGGGATAGAGCTGACGCTTTGATACCAAAAGTGAACACGATACACTCGTGTCTCTGCCGTTAAAGCCAGTGTTTTAAAGGGATGGGAGAGGGCTACCCAATTTTATTGACGAAGCGACAGCCAGTGTAGATCCGGAAAATGAACATTTGATCCAGGCAGCTATATCGGAACTTACAAAAGGAAAAACCATAGTAACAATCGCACACAGACTGTCGACAATTGAGCAGGCAGATCAGATTCTGGTGGTGGATGATGGGCAGATTATTCAGAGGGGAACCCACAAAGAGCTTGTGGCTGTTCCTGGAAAATATAAGGATTTTGTAGATATCAGAAGTCAGTCGGAAGGCTGGAAAATCGGCTAAGGAGGAACGAAAGACATGGAAGAATCAAGAAAATTATCAGGAAAGGATCTTATTACAATAGGAATCTTCTCTGCAATTTATTTTATGCTCAATCTAGCAGCTATGTTTACTGGATTTGTGCCAGTGTTGTGGCTGCTGTTACCGGGCGTGACAGGAATTGTGACCGGAATCCCATTCCTGCTTATGACAGCTAAAGTGAGAAAACCAGGGGCAGTATTTATTATGGGAACAATTACTGCATTGCTTTATTTCGTGACTGGTCAGTTTACAGTATTGTTACTGATTACATTTGCTATTGCATGTATATTGTCGGAACTGTACAGGTCTGTGACAAAGTATGATAACAGTTTTACACATATGATGATATCGTTTGTGTTTTTCTGTTATGGAATGCTTGGCTCTCCACTGGCAATATGGGTGTATAAAGACAGTTTTCTGGCGCAGATTCAGCAAAATGGAATGTCTGCAGAATATGTCCGGTCTTTATCGGGATTGATTTCTACGCCAATGCTGATTATACTTTGTATCTCTCCAGTCATAGGAGGCGTGATTGGAGCGTTGATTGCTAAAGGTTTATTCCGTAAGCATTTTAAGAAAGCAGGGATTGTCTGATGAATAAGATAACAGTCATCAATCATCTTGATCCAAGAGCTGGGCTGTGGCTGCTTTTAATGGCAAATATTGGTATGTTCTGTCAGAAAAATTCTGAGCAGGGGAGTATGCTTTCAGGCATATTTCTCCTGCTTATGCTGGTGCATGGACTATATAAGGCGGCAGGTAAAGGTATCGTTTTACTTGTTTCTTTCCACCTTTTACTAATGTATGTATTTCCGCAGTGCCCCCGCATGGATGAATATGGTGTTTCCAGTTTTTAGTTAATTATTCATTGCGTATGTTGCCGTGTGTTTTGGCAGGTTTGTTGCTGCTTCGAACATCGTCCATGCAGAAAATGATCGCTGCCATGTATACACTGCATCTACCACAAGGATTTATCATAGCAATGTCTACGACACTTCGATATTTTCCAGCTTTGAAAGAGGAGTTCGTACATATAAATGCTGCTATGAAACTTCAGAATATCTCATGGGCATCCCGCTTGGAGTGTACGGTAGTTCCATTGATCGTGTCTGCAGTCAATACATCGGATGAAATAGCAGCGGCGGCAGTGGCAAGAGGAATTGAGAACCCAGGAAAAAAGACTAGTGAAATAACACTTCACATGGGAATTTCAGACTGGTTGGTAATGATTTTGGTAACATTTGGAATACTTATAGTGGTGATTGCGGGATAAAAAAATGATAAAGTTTGAAAATGTAAATGTAACAATGCAAGGAAAAAGAATTCTGTCAGATATAAATCTGGAGATACAGGATGGGGAGTTCGTATTGATATGCGGGGAAAGTGGATGTGGAAAAACCACAATGACAAAACTGATTAATGGATTGATTCCGCATTTTGTAAGGGATGTCAGCGTAGATGGAGCGATTACGGTTTGCGGGAAAAATGTTGCAGAGATGCCTATGTATGAGATTGCAGAGCTTGTAGGGTCTGTTTTTCAGAATCCAAGAACTCAGTTTTTTTATACGAATTCTAATGCTGAGATGGCATTTGGCCTGGAAAACAGAGGCGTGGAACCGGAATATATACGAAAAAGAATTAAGAATACAATAAATGAATTAGATATAGAGAAGCTGGAAGACCGGGATGTATTTTCCATGTCAGGTGGTGAGAAACAGCTTCTTGCGTTTGCATCAGTATATGCCATGAATCCGCAGATTTATGTGCTGGATGAGCCGTCAGCGAATTTGGATATAGCAGCGATGGAAAAGCTGAGTAGAAAGAATGAAGGTAATTAAGGAGAAGGGACATACTGTAGTTGTGGCAGAGCATCGTCTGGCATGGATCCAGAAATTCGCAGACAGAATTATTTATATGAAAGAAGGACGTATAGAACAAGAATTTGCATCAGATGAGTTTAAGGCTTTGTCTGATCTGAAACGAAAACAAATGGGGCTCAGAAGTATCGTTCCTGAACAGATACAGATCCCGGAGATTACAGGAAACTCAGAAGACGCAGTACTTCAGATTTGTAACCTTTCATGTAAGAGAAAGAAACAGATGATTTTTCAGAATATTAGTTTATCTGCAGGAGCGGGAGACATCATCGGTATCACAGGGAAAAACGGTGCCGGAAAATCTACTTTTTGCAATTGCTTGTGCGGTCTGCTTAAGCCCAAAGGCGGCGAGATTCTGTATCAAGGGAAAAAGCTGTCGGAAAAAGGCCCGGACCAAACTGTTCGGGATGGTCATGCAGGAAGTCAATCATCAGTTGTTTTCAGATAGTGTGAAAAATGAATGTCTGCTTGCAAATGAAGAAGCCTCTGAACAAGAAATCAGGGAATTACTTGAAAAATTTGACTTGGAAGAGTATGCAGAATATCATCCGATGATATTATCTGGTGGACAGAGACAGAGGCTTGCTATTTGCCAGGCAGTTATGGGTGAAAAAAAGCTGCTTATTTTCGATGAACCTACCAGTGGGTTGGATTTTAGGCATATGTGTCAGGTGGAAAAATTGATGAAACAATTGTCAGAAGAAAAATATATTATTATAGTTGCAACACATGACTATGAGTTTTTGAATCGAGCTTGTAAGAGGTATATTAGAATAAATAGTTAACTTTTAGGAAAGGAAAACGGATTAAAGGAAGAAATTATCCATTCATGAACGGCTTGAGATCAATAAGAGGATTATTCAAGAAAAGCAGGGAAAA
>ENA-OQIT01000128-OQIT01000128.1-human-gut-metagenome-genome-assembly--contig:-NODE-128-length-18080-cov-3.221857_pt1 | contig 18080 bp, 20 predicted proteins | sample MGYA00242587_ERZ504752 | MGnify/ENA primary metagenome ERZ504752 (study PRJEB26092, sample SAMD00036352) | human gut metagenome | host: Homo sapiens | study: EMG produced TPA metagenomics assembly of... | reverse complement strand
GGAATGCAAAATCCATATCCCCTGCTAAAAACCAGTCTATTACAGATTATCGAAGAGCAACGGGATTTGAGGCACTGGTCGGATATTTGTATTTGAAAAAGCAATATGAGAGGTTACTGACGCTTATAAAAATCGGACTGGAAAGTCTGAAAGAAAATCAGGGAGAAGAAGATGCAGGAAAATAGGAAAGAATTTGATAATACAGAGCATACCCTTGTGATTGAGGGGAGAAATGCAGTGCTCGAAGCGTTTCGTTCGGGAAAGCCGATCGATAAAGTATTTGTGCTGGACGGATGTCAGGACGGACCGGTGCGCACCATTGTAAGAGAAGACGAAAAAGCATGATACGATCATCAATTTTGTGGGAAAAGAGCGACTTTCACAGATTTCCGTGACCGGAAAGCATCAGGGTGTAATCGCATATGCGGCTGCCTATGAATATTCGGAAGTGGAGGATATGTTAAAACTGGCAGAAGAACGAGGGGAAGATCCGTTTTTGATTCTGCTTGATAATATCGAAGATCCTCACAATCTGGGTGCGATCATTCGAACTGCAAATCTGGCAGGGGCACACGGCGTGATCATTCCGAAGAGAAGAGCAGTGGGACTGACTGCGACCGTGGCAAAAACTTCTGCAGGAGCCTTAAACTATACTCCGGTCGCAAAAGTCACAAATCTGGCAAAGACAATGGAAGAATTGAAAGAAAAAGGGCTCTGGTTCGTGTGTGCGGATATGGGCGGAGAATCCATGTATCGTTTGAACCTGAAAGGACCGATTGGTCTGGTGATCGGAAATGAAGGGGAAGGCGTGGGACGTCTGGTGAAAGAAAAATGTGACTTTGTTGCCAGCATTCCGATGAAAGGTGAGATTGATTCTCTGAATGCATCGGTTGCGGCAGGAGTACTTGCTTACGAGATTGTACGTCAGAGAACGATGTAAGGATAAAATGGAGGAAATGATGCAGAGAAACCGGTATGAAATGCTGACAGATGAAAAATTGATCGAAGAGCTGCGCGGCGGGGACTCTGCGATCACAGATTTTATCATGAATAAATACAAACCCATGGTTAGAAAGAAAGCAAGAGCCATGTTTCTTCTCGGCGGAGAGAATGAAGATCTCATCCAGGAAGGGATGATCGGGCTTTTTAAAGCAATCCGTGATTATGAGACCAGGCAGGGAACATCCTTTGCAAGCTTTGCCGAACTGTGTGTCTCAAGGCAGATGTACAGTGCGATCGAGGCATCTCAGAGAAAGAAGCACCTTCCGCTGAATTCGTATGTTTCATTGTACGAAGAATCCGTGGAGGAGGGAAAGAAGGTTCCTCTGATCGATACCATTGAACCACAGGAGGAAAATAATCCGGAAGCATTGTATTTTGGAAAAGAGTTTACCGAGATTTTTTCAGAACGGCTGAAGGAGAATTTAAGTACGCTGGAGAATCATGTGCTGGAATTGCACCTGATGGGAACGGATTACAGGAAAATCGCAGAGCTTCTCGGAAAAAGCCCCAAGGCGGTGGATAATGCTCTGCAGAGGATTAAGAGCAAGGCACAGAAATTGCTGAAAAATGAATTGAGATAAAAAGAAGATGAATTTTATGAAGCAATGCTTGATTCTATTAGGCATGGTGGATTCATGAAGATGGAATAAAAGGTGAAAGTTTATCAAAATTATATAAAAAATATTGACAGAGCTTACCTAATTGATGTATAATATTAGTGTTGTGTTTATCACATAAGCTGCTATGGCGCAGTCGGTAGCGCGTCGCCTTGGTAAGGCGGAGGTCGGGGGTTCAAGTCCCCTTGGCAGCTTGATGAAAATAGCGTGCCGTCAAAGAGTTCTAGACATTCTTTGGCGGCACGCTGTTTTTGTGAAAACAGAAATTTTTGCCTGTTTATACAAAAAGAAAAAGCCGGGATACCATCGCCGGCTGAAAAAAGGGGGAAAAGTATATATGAAAAAGCTTTTTGCTTTGTATGCATATAATATAGGCGAAAAGTGTGAGTAAACTGTGATGGTTCTATTCTATAAAAAAGAAATGAAAAATTAAAAAGAAAATAAAAACTGCGGCAATATCTCTGATCAGACAGATACTGCCGCAATTTTTATGAATTTTCTTCCTCTTCTTCTACCAGCTTTAAAATATCAGTTAAATCGCATTTTAAATATTCGCACAGTCTGGCGAGAATTTTCAGATCAATTCTGGATATCTTATTCTTACAGTAGTTGTTTAATTGGGTTCGTTGTAAATTGCAGTTTTTGCAGACGGAATTTTTGCTGATTTCCTTTTTCTTTCATTACTACGTCCAAATCAATGATTATCTTATTCATATCTACACCTGCCTTTCCTAAAGTATATGTGCAGTTGTATAAAAATATAAGATGCAATATAATATAGATGTAGAAATATACACCTGTATAAAAATTATAATGGAGAATGAACGTGAAAAAGAAAAGAGATTTCAAGTATATCATAATCATAGGAGTTCTGGCAGCCACGGGGTGGTTCCTTTTCCAGCAGAAACCGGACGTGCGGTCTACTACAGGCACTCATACAGATGGAGAGTACAGGCTTTGGGTAGAGGTGAATGCGAACAGATGGACGATAGAAAACAGAGAGCAGTTTGCAGAAAAGTTGTTGAAAATGGTGGATGAAAATACATTTCAAAAGGTGCATTTCAGTGAAGATCTGGAAGAGCCGCACTGTATTATTTTCCGGGTATATCTCATGCCGTATCATTCGAACTGGGCATTTGAGGTGTGCTGCGGCAAGCAGAAAAAAGACACGCATCGTTGGGAGATACGTGTCCGCGAGAATCATTTATAATGTTTCAGAATCTAAAATAATCGTAAATGGTCCGTCATTAACAAGTGCAACCTTCATATCTGCACCAAATTCGCCGGTTTCCACGCAGGAAACAGACAGGCGGCATTTTGTGATGATATATTCATAGAGGGCATTGGCTTTGTCAGGAGCACCTGCTTCGATAAAGCTTGGACGGTTGCCCTTTTTGCAGTTGGCATACAGTGTGAACTGAGAAACCAGAAGAAGGCTCCCGTTTACATCTGCAAGAGAAAGGTTGGTTTTTCCGTTTTCATCCTCGAAAATGCGCAGACCGATCATTTTTTTGATCAGTTTGTCAGCAGTTTCCTGTGTGTCTGAATCAGAAACTCCGATCAATACCAGAAATCCTTTCTGGATTTTTCCGATGGTCTGATCTTCGACAGTTACGGAAGCTTCTGATACTCTCTGGATAATAAATCTCATCTGTAGAATCTCCTGTCTGTTTTATTTGATAATCCGGATCTCTCCGATTTTGTGGATTTCCTTTTTGGGCGCGTCTGCCGGATATCCCAGAGCAGCCATTCCGTATACGACATGATCGGAAGGAATTTCAAACTCATCAAGCAGAGCACGGACTTCAGGATCATCACAGAGTGTGCGGAGCTGATTGATCCAGACAGAACCGATTCCGAAGGAATGTGCAGCCAGAAAGATGTTTTCCAGGGCACATGCATTGTCTTCCATACCGTGTGGATTTTCTTTTTGGTTGGAAGGGATGATAAGAACCTGCGGACGGTACATATCATAGCCCTTTCGTCCAAGTTTTCGTCCGATGAGTTCTGCCAGCTGCTGGATTTTTTCCTGATTGCAGAGAACCGTAAACTTCCAGGTCTGCTTGCCCATACCGCTTGGGGCATAGATGGCAGCCTGCAGGATCTCGTTTAATTCGTTATCCGGAATTTCTTTTTGTAAAAATGCGCGGGTACTTCTGCGGGTAAGCAGATTTTCTATGATTGCATTCATATTCAACACCTCCTGAAATAAAATACTTTGATTTCTATTGTATACTTGTGTTCCGGGAAAGTCCAGAGAAACAGGTTGCAGAAAGGAATCTTTTGATCGGAAACTGATAGTAACAAAACGTGTCGAAAAAGATCGGGAAAATGGAAAACGCAGAAAAGATTCCATACGGAAGTATGGTATACTTAATGATAGTGAAAGTGGCGTTTTCATACAGACCAGGAGGGGACGAAGGATGAAGAAAAATCTGGAGCCACTGAAAGATGCACTGGAAGAGTTGGCAGATTTTGCACGCAAAATGGAACCAACAGAATATGCCTACTTCTACAGGCTGATGGAGCGCATGGAGAACAATGTGGAAATCTGTATTTTAGTGAGAGATGACAGATTGGAAAAACTGGAAGCAATTCTTAGACGGGACTGGAATCTGGTGAAGCGGATGTATGGTGATATGTGGAAAATGGATTTACAGAATGAGAAAGAGAGGTATCGATTTTTACAGCTGCTGACAGAGATTGAATGGTATCTGGAGGGAAAAGGCCTGATGCGTATGGAAGAAAAAAGGTATGGTTATGCGAATTGAGAGAGCGGCAGATGCGACCGAAAGGGTGGTGATCTGCCGCACTTTCTGCGTGTTGCGTCTTAAAAACGAATTTGGTATGATAAATAGTAGGAATACGGGAGCAAAGGAGATATTATGGACAGAACGATTTATGATAATTATGTAAAAATCTTAAGAAAAGAACTGGTTCCGGCACTGGGGTGCACAGAGCCGATCGCTTTGGCCTATGCATACGGCAAAAGCAAGGGAAGTGCTGGGAGAGTTCCGGAGCATATGACAGTCTGGTGCAGCGGGAATATCATCAAGAATGTAAAAGGTGTGAAGGTTCCTAATTCCGGTGGGATGAAGGGTGTGGAAGCTGCAGCAGTACTGGGGCTTGCAGGCGGTGATCCTTCTCAGGCGCTGGAAGTGTTAGAAGCCGTGACCCAGACAGACATACAAAAGAACGAAGGAATTGCTTCGGGAATCATTTTGCGACTGCTGTTTAAAAGAAGGTGTGGCAAATCTGTATATCGAAGTTCAGGTTGTAAACGGAGAAAATGAAGCGACAGTCATCATTGAGCAGGAGCATACCAATATTACAAGGATCGAGAAAAACGGAAAAATTGTGTATGCGCACAAGAAAGAAGTGTCAGGGGAAGAAATTGAGGTGGATAAAAGTCTGTTGAATCTGGCAGATATCCTTGTGTTTGCGCAGGAAGTGGATTTAAATGAGGTACGAGATGTGCTTGCCCGGCAGATCAGGTACAATTCCAGAATTGCAAAGGAAGGTCTGGAGCATGAATGGGGTGCCCAGGTTGGGCGGGTGATCGCAGAGGAATTCGGGACGACTGTACAGTGGAAGGCCGTGGCTTCGGCAGCGGCAGGATCAGATGCCAGAATGAGCGGATGCTCCCTGCCGGTCATTATTAATTCTGGTTCCGGTAATCAGGGGATGACCTGTTCTCTGCCGGTGATCGAATACGGAAAAGAGCTGAAAAAGAGTGAAGAAGAGATTTATCGTGCACTGTGTGTATCGAATCTGGTAGCACTGAATCAGAAGCGTTATATCGGTTCCCTTTCGGCCTATTGCGGCGCAGTTTGTGCGGCAGCAGGCGCAGGAGCAGGGATTACGTATCTGTGCGGCGGAAATCTGGAACAAATCCAGAATACGGTCGTCAATACGATCGCGGATGCAGGCGGGATCGTATGTGACGGTGCGAAGCCAAGCTGTGCCGCGAAAATTGCAACATCTCTGCAGGCTGCAATCTTAAGTCACAAGATGGCAATGCGCGGACTGGTGTTTGGCAGTGGAGAGGGGCTTGTCATGGACTGCCCGGAAGATACGATCAAGGCGGTCGGATATGTTGGAAGAGCGGGAATGAAGCAGACAGATGTAGAAATCCTGAATCTTATGATCGGAAAGACAAAAATAGAAGATATCGAAAAATAAGAGAAAGATCAGCCTCATGTAAAAAGGGGCTGATTTTTGTAAGTAAAAGAAAAACAGATGAAACTTTTCAGAAGGAAATCCGGTCTAATGAGTGTAAAGCAGTTCAAAACAGCAGGAAAGCGGGGTGAGAGGTGATGAAATATCTGGTAAAAAAGGCACAGAAGAAAGACGATCAGGCATTTGTGGAGCTGATGGAGCGCTGTAAGAGCGGAATGTATAAAGTGGCAAGAAGTTATTTAAAGGATGATGCAGATATTGCGGATGCGATCCAGGAGACGGTGATCAATTGCTATGAACACATCGGGCGCCTGAAAAATGCAGATTATTTTAAGACATGGCTGACCAGGATCTTGATCAATAACTGTAAGGATATACTGGCAGCAGGAAAGCGGGTGTATCCTCTGGAGCAGATTGAAGAACAGGAGAATACGTGTATGGAGATGCAGAATTATGAATTTCAGGAATTGATGAACTCTCTGGATGAAAAATACCGGATCGTGCTTCTTTTGTATTACGGAGAGGGATTTAAGATCAAAGAGATCGCACAAATACTGGAGATGGATGAGAATACGGTGAAAACAAGGCTGTCCAGAGGACGAAAGAAATTTGAGCATGCGTATTCCATGTGTTAAAGAAGGAGGCAGTGAAATGAAGAAAGACTATTCTGTAGATGAGATGAAAAAAATTATGGGAAAGGATATGGAGGTTCCGAAATCTGTGGATGAGGGAATGAAAAAAGCGTATGAACAGCTTGGAATTCAGACCACGAGAAGACACAACAGAAAATATAAACTTTGGACAGGTCTGGCAGCGGCAGCAGTACTGACGGCAGGGCTTTCCATCACGGCGTTTGCGGTGACAAAATATCTCAATGTAACGCGAAGTGAGGAGGGGGACACACTCCAGTATCAGATTGAAGTGGATACAAAGCAGAAAGAGGCGCATCAGATCAAGGTGGAGCCGACCTATATGCCGGATGGGTATGAATATCAGGAAGAAGGTCCATATGGCGGAAAGTGGCATAATAAAGAGACCAACAGTGGGATTTCCATCATACCGTATAATGCGGCAGAGCTTTACAAGATGTCCAGAGTGGATGAAGATTCTTTTCGGAAATTCCGTAAGGAAAGCCGGGTAAAGACATCAGATACAGAGGATACCAAACTGGATCTGTTTTTGATGGACTCGGAATATGTGGACAGTGAGAAGACAGAGAAAATGTTATATCTTTTCAATGAAGAAGAGGGATATGGAATTTATATCCACAATACGAGCGATCTTCCACAGGAAGAGATTGAAAAAGTGGCAGAAGGGTTGAAGGTTACCGTTCTGGATGAGACTGTACCATATCCTTCGGAGGAAGAGATCCAGACGGAAATCGAAGAAAAGAAATGGCTGGAAGAAATGGAAGCGCAGGCGGGAAATACGATTCCGGCAGAAGGCGTGCGTTCAATCGGTGAGGAGATCAAAAAATCCGTTCAGAGATGAGAATTCAACAGAGTTTGAAGATATCCGGTTTACGGTCAAGGATATCAAAATTCAGGATACGCTGCCGGTCGATCAGTTTCCAAGAGAAAACTATGCCCAGTATGAAGATGAGGTTGCTCTGTGGGTGAATGAAGACACCTCTCTGAAACCGCATGAGAGATATGTGCTCGATGCAGGAGAATGGGGTACAACGGATGCAATGGCAAACAAAGAGGCAGAAACGGTCAATTCCAAGTATGTAGTTGTAAAGATGCAGGCAGAGAATTGTTCTGATTTCCAGACAGAGTGGAATGCAAGCGGGGGAATCAGCATCGCTCCGGATCTGGCATACATGAAGACCAATGAGGACGGAAGCCTGTCAAGGGCAGATTATCAGCTGGTGGGAGCGAATGAAAATTATAACCTGCAGTGGACAGCCGGAAACGGGGCATCTTTCCCGATTTATTTTGACAAGATCTACTATACAGAAGGCGTGCAGAGAATGAAAGATGCATTCTTCCGGCCGCTGGCAGCAGGAGAAACACTGGAATATACACTGGTTTATGTGGCGGATGAGGATCAGTTGGATTCCTTATATCTGGATATATATCCGGGATATGGAAACACAGAGGAAGGTGTAGCCGCTCCATATGTAAAAGTAAAATAAGTGGTTTAGATTTCTTTACAGAAAATGGAAAAACGCCTATACTGTTAGGAAAAGAAGGATTCGGACAGGAGGCAAAAACAGATGGCGGCGTTTTTAAAAGAAATTGAAAAATTTTACGGGACAAAAGAGAAAAACCGGCAGGGTGAGGATCTGGAGACGTTTCTGGAGCATTATGATCCCCGCAAATATGAGACACCGAGCTGTACCACAGATGCGGTAATCTTTTCTATAACAGGAGAGCTTCTGGAGGTGAATCAGCTGAAAGTGCTTCTGGTGCGAAGGAGCAATCATCCAAGCATCGGGTTCTGGGCGCTGCCCGGCGGGTTTGCCGAAATGAGGGAAAATCTGGAGGATACAGCAAGACGGGAACTGGAAGAAGAGACCGGAGTAAAAGATCTTCCATTGGAACAGTTTGCAGTATATGGAGATTATGACAGAGATCCGAGGACCCGTGTGATCACAACGGCATATCTGTCGCTTGTGAACGAGCAGGACATCACGGTACGGGCAGGGGATGATGCGGCGGACGCGGCATGGTGCAGCCTCTGCCTGAAAGAAAAGGAAGTCCACACAGGAGAAGTCAGCAGAAAAGTCTGGCAGCTTCATGTGTCAAATGAAGAGAAGGGGCTGGATACCCGGGCGGAAGTTGAAGAGACATGCAGGGAAGGGCTGATTCGGGAGCGAAAGTTTCAGGTGCTCACAGGCGGAGAGATTGCAGTAGATCACGCGGCGATCATTGTACAGGCAATGTGTATTCTGGCAGACCGCCTTTTAGAAAAGAGATAAAAAGACAAAAAAGTACTGGTATCGGCAGTGTGAAAAAGTACCTGCCGATACCAGTTTTTTATGATTTTTTCTGTTTTTTCCGGCTGCTGGAAATATATGCGATAAATCCAAGACAACCCAGTGCGATCAGCATCCAGATCACAAAAATAGTCGTTCCCTGCGGGCGGAACATGTCGTAATAGCCTTTCAGATAGATCACGACTACGACCCACGGCAGGATATGTGTCATATAGAAGCGAGCTTTTGCCGGAAACTTTAAGCCGTCTCCGCTGTTTGCTTCCTGAATGAAATTTTTCCAGCCCCATCCGTTTTTGTGCGTACAGAACAAAAGATATACAACTGAGCCGAGCGGAAGGATATTGTTGGATACAATAAAGTCTTCCAGATCCATAATGTTTGTGCCTGCGCCAAGCGGCTGGAAACCGGACCATACGCTGAATCCGAGGATACATGGAATACTTAAAACTGTGATCAGGAGAATATTGATCCCCACGGCTTTGGTTCTCTTCCATCCAAACAGATCCATCCAGAAAGAGACAATGTTCTCGAAGACTCCGACAATGGTGGACAGTGCCGCACAGAATAAAAACAGGAAGAATAAAGAGCCCCAGATCCGTCCTCCGGCCATCTGTGTGAAAATGTTCGGCAGCGTGATGAATACAAGTCCCGGTCCGGCATCTGGTTCTACGCCAAAAGCGAAGCAGGAAGGAATCACGATCAGCCCGGCCATCAGTGCAACGCAGGTATCCAGAAGCACAATGCTCAGAGATTCTCCGGCGAGAGAACGTTTCTTATCCAAGTAGCTGCCGAAGATGGCCATACCGCCCATTCCGATACTCAACGTAAAGAAGGCCTGACTCATAGCTCCAAAGATCACATTTCCGATACCGTTTTTGGCCATACGCTCAAAGTCCGGCACCAGGAAAAAAGCGCAGCCCTTCGGAAGAGCCGGTCAGTGTCACGGAACGGATCGTCAGGATAACCATAATTCCCAACAGACAGAGCATGGTGATTTTCATGATCTTTTCCACACCTTTTTGCAGACCAATGCTGCAGATTCCAAAGGAAAGTACGATCACCAGTACCGTCCAGAACATCAGCGTCGGAACGGAAGAAAGCATTCCGGTGTATTTTTCAGAGACTTCAGAAGCTGTCACTGAGGCAAATTCTCCTTTTGCCATGCGAAAGCAGTAGTAGAGCATCCAGCCGCCTACCATAGAATAAAACATGACCAGAAGATAATTTCCGGCAATGGCTGCCCATCTGGCGTAATGCCACCTGGTGTGCGGCGGTTCCAGTGCATTGTAGGATGTGGCAATACTTTTCTGACTTGCCCTTCCTACACTGAATTCACATACAATGATGGGAAGTCCCAGGATGACAAGAAAGAGCAGGTATACCAGGATAAAGGCCGCTCCGCCGTATTTTCCAGCCATGTAGGGAAACTTCCAGACGTTCCCGAGCCCGATCGCACATCCTGCAGATACCAGGATAAAACCGAGGCGGGAACCAAACTGTTCTCGTTTCATAAAAACCTCCATAAACATATAATATTATTTCTCCCCGCGGGAGTTTTCTTTGGAAACTTTGTTAGTATACCACGTTGGCGCGGCAAAGTAAAGAAAATGTTGGGTATGTACCTTGTCGGAAATGCGGATTTATGATAAGATAATCGGAAGAATGTTTGTACACGAGGAGGAATTTATGGAAAACGAAGCAGTTTCAAAAAATTTCATTGAACAGGAAATAGACAAAGACCTTGCAGAAGGCGTTTACGATCATGTGTGCACCCGTTTCCCGCCAGAGCCGAACGGGTATCTGCACATCGGACATGCCAAGTCCATTCTTTTGAATTACGGACTGGCAAAAAAATACAATGGAACTTTCCATATGCGTTTTGACGATACCAACCCGACCAAAGAAAAAGTGGAGTTTGTGGATTCTATCAAAGAAGATATCCAGTGGCTGGGGGCTGACTGGGAGGATCATCTTTACTTTGCATCCGATTATTTTGAGCAGATGTACGAATGCGCAGTAAAACTGATCAAAAAAGGAAAGGCATATGTGTGTGACCTGACTCCGGAAGAGATCAGAGAGTACAGAGGGACACTGACAGAGCCTGGAAAGAACAGTCCGTACAGAGAACGCTCCGTTGAGGAAAACCTGGAGTTGTTCGAGGCAATGAAAGACGGAAAATTCAAGGATGGAGAGAAGGTGCTGCGCGCAAAGATTGATATGGCATCTCCGAATATCAATATGAGAGACCCGATCATTTACCGTGTGGCACATATGACGCATCACAATACAGGAGACAAGTGGTGTATTTATCCGATGTACGATTTTGCACATCCGATCGAGGATGCAATTGAGCATATCACACATTCAATCTGTACACTGGAGTTTGAAGATCACCGTCCGCTGTATGACTGGGTAGTCAGAGAGTGTGAGTTTGAGATGCCGCCAAGACAGATTGAGTTTTCTAAATTATACCTGACCAATGTTGTGACCGGAAAGCGTTACATCAAAAAACTGGTAGAAGACGGTGTGGTAGACGGATGGGATGATCCGCGCCTGGTTTCCATCGCAGCACTTCGCCGCAGAGGATTTACACCGGAGTCCATCAAGATGTTTATCGATATGTGCGGAGTATCAAAAAGCCAGAGCTCTGTAGACTATGCGATGCTGGAGTACTGTATCCGTGAGGACTTAAAGCTGAAAAAACCGCGTATGATGGCAGTACTGGATCCGATCAAGCTGGTCATTGACAATTATCCGGAAGATCAGGTGGAATATCTGGATGTGATCAACAATCTGGAGAATGAGGAGCTTGGTATGAGAAAGATTCCGTTCTGCAGAGAGCTGTATATCAACAGAGATGATTTTATGGAAGAACCGCCGAAGAAATATTTCCGTCTCTTCCCGGGCAATGAGGTACGTCTGATGCAGGCATATTTTGTAACCTGTACCGGATTTGAAAAGGATGAAGACGGCAACATCACAGTGGTACACTGTACGTATGATCCACAGACGAAGAGCGGCAGCGGATTTACCGGAAGAAAAGTCAAAGGAACGATCCACTGGGTACCGGCACCGTATGCAGTAAAAGCGGAAGTGCGCCTGTACGAGAATCTGATCGATGAAGAAAAAGGCGTTTATAATGAGGATGGTTCCATGAACTTGAACCCGAACTCCCTGACAGTCTTAAAAGACTGCTATGTAGAACCGAATTTTGAGGATGCAAAAGCATATGACAGCTTCCAGTTTGTAAGACAGGGATATTTCTGTATCGATGCAAAAGATTCCAGAGAGGATGCACTGGTATTTAACCGGATCGTGTCACTGAAGAGTTCGTTTAAACTGCCGAAATAAGCAGCGTGAAATTATGAATGAATTGACTATAAATCTTCACACAGCATCTGAGACACCGCTGTATGAGCAGATTTATCAGCATATTAAAAGAGAGATTCAGGAGGGAAGGATTACCAGCGGGGAAAAACTTCCCTCCAGTCGTTCTCTGTGCAAATATCTGGAAGTCAGCAGAAGCACAGTGGAGCTTGCCTATGAACAGCTGATCTCGGAAGGGTATGTGGAAGCAGTACCGTGTAAAGGGTATTTCGCGGCAGAACTGGAAGGGATGTATCGTCTGGATGTCGTTCCTGCTTTGGTGGGAGCAGAAGAAAAGACAGAGAAAAAAGAGTGGAAATATAATTTTACACCGAACGGAGTCGATCTGAACAGTTTCCCGTATAATGTCTGGCGAAGACTTGCGAAGGACAGTCTGTTAGATGACCGGGCAGAGATGTTCCGTCTGGGAGATTCTCAGGGGGAGTACGGACTGCGAAGTGCGATCAGCAGATATTTGTATCAGGCACGGGGAGTGAATGCACATCCGGATCAGATCATTATCGGAGCAGGAAATGACTATCTTCTGATGCTGCTTTCCACAGTGATCGGCCAGAATCATAAAGTAGCTCTGGAAAACCCGACCTACAAGCAGGCATACCGGCTTTTTAAAAGTCTGTCTTATGATGTATGTACAGTGGATATGGATGAGAAAGGAATGAAAGTGGCCGATCTGAAAAGTTCCGGAGCAGATATTGCGTTCGTGATGCCTTCCCATCAGTATCCGCTGGGAATCGTAATGCCCATGAAACGCAGGATGGAACTGCTTAAGTGGGCAGCCAAAGACCCTGCACGCTATATTATCGAGGATGACTATGACAGTGAGTTTCGATACAAAGGGAAGCCTATTCCCGCGCTGCAGGGGTATGACCGATGGGAAAAGGTGATCTATATCGGAACGTTTTCAAAGTCCATCGCGCCTTCGATCCGTGTCAGCTATATGGTGCTTCCTGCGCCGCTTTTAAAGGAGTTTCAGAAAAAAAGCAGTTTTTTAAGTTCTACGGTTTCCAGGGTAGATCAGCTGATTTTACAGAAGTTTATCGAGGACGGACATTATGAAAGGCATCTGAACCGGATCCGGACATTGTACAAGAGCCGTCATGATACGCTGATGGGCTGTTTGAAAACATTTCAGAAAATCTGTACGATATCGGGGGAGAATGCCGGAGTACATATGCTGCTGCATTTTGCCGGTGATATGACAGAAGAAGAATTGATTCGAAAAGCTGCGGAAAAAGGCGTTCGAGTATATGGACTTTCGCAATATTATATCGATCCTCCTGACGGGCTAAAACCGACGATCATGCTGGGATATGCCAATATCAGTGAAGATAAGATGAAAGAAGCAGTAAAATTGCTGGAAGAAGCGTGGAAGTGAGAATATTCATCCGGGTAACCAGCAGCACATGTCTGCGGCGGACGGACTTTGTTCGATAAAGTAAAAAACAGGAACTGTTCAAAAGTGGCCAGTTCCTGTTTTGCATTATTCTTCCGATTCAGTATCAGTTGCTTGTGTTTCTTGGGAAGGTTCTTCTTCTGTATCAGCAGTATCGGATGCTGCTTTGTTCAGATGCACATATCCGCGTTCCGATACCGGTTTTAAATCATTGTCCAGATCAAAATCCTCTTCTTCCATATCTTCTGTACAATCATACTCGGAAACTGCGTCACTGTCTTTGCAGAAATAAGCAATGATCAGACCGATCGCAGTACCGACAGCCGCAAGACCAAGAAACCATTTCAAAAACTTTTTCATCGTAAAAATCTCCTTTCCAGCAGATGTTATGAATCGATATCCATTGTAATACTTTTCGCCGTTAATTACAAGACCTTTGAGAGTTACTGTTCACAGTAACTTTTGAGAAGCTGTATTGTGGAGAAATACAAAGTGTGCTACACTGGGGACATTGAAAAAAGCAGGGGTGAAACAAAAAGATGGAACATAAAGCAGTGAAAAAAGCGAAGAAAGGGTTGTTCAGCATTGTTTTTGGCCGTACAGCACTGATCCTTATGCTTGTTCTGATCCAGCTGATCGTTCTGGTTGGAGTGGCAACGATACTGAATGACTATGCCGTCTATGTGTACGGCGGATTTACAGTTCTGGCAGCAGTGATCGTAATTTATATTATCAATGAAAGAGGAAATCCGGCATTTAATATGACCTGGGTACTTTTGATCCTGATTTTTCCGGCATTTGGATGCCTTTTCTATATTTGGGTAAAGTCTCAGCTTGGAACAAGATATATCGGAAAGCGATTGTGTATGCTCCGGCTTGATACAGCAAAATATATGCAGCAGGAGCCTCAGGTGATTGAAGCCTTGCGTGAGAGCAAGCCGGCCAATGCAAACCTTGCGCATTATATGCAGTATCAGCTGAATTTTCCTACTTATCGGAATACACAAGTGCAATATTTTGCATGTGGAGAAGAAAAATTTCCGGTGCTTCTGGAAGAATTGAAGAAGGCGGAAAAATTTATCTTTCTGGAGTATTTTATTGTAGAAGAAGGATATATGTGGGGGTCTGTGCTGGAAATATTAAAAGAAAAAGCAGCCGCGGGCGTAGAGGTACGGTTTATGTATGACGGAATGTGCAGCATTTCGCTGCTTCCGCCCGATTATCCGAAAAAAATCCGTCGGTTCGGGATTCAGTGTAAGATGTTCAGTCCGATCCGGCCGGTACTTTCGACGACACAAAATAACCGGGATCACAGAAAAATCTGTGTGATCGACGGAAAAACAGGATTTACAGGAGGTATCAATCTGGGAGATGAATATATCAACCGGAAAGAACGGTTCGGGTACTGGAAAGATACTGCCGTCATGATCAAGGGGGATGCGGTGCAGAGTCTGACGATGCTGTTTTTGCAGATGTGGAATGTTTCAGAATTAAAAAAAGAGAAATTTGAGCCCTATCTGACGACGATGGCAAAGGAATTAAAACCGGAGACCGGATTTGTGCTCCCCTACGGGGACAGTCCGTACGATCATGAAAACGTAGGGGAGGAAGTGTATGTGCATATTTTGAATCATGCGAAAAAATATGTGCATATTATGACGCCGTATCTGATTTTGGACAACGGCATGCTGGATACACTGACAAGAGCAGCAAAGAGCGGAATTGAAGTCTGCATCATCATGCCGCATATTCCGGATAAATGGTATGCGTTTGCGGTGGCGAAGACATACTATCGGGAATTGATCGAAGCAGGAGTTAATATTTATGAATTTACACCGGGATTTGTGCATGCAAAGGTATTTGTCTCAGATGATGATACGGCAACAGTAGGAACTGTGAACCTGGATTACCGGAGTCTGTATCTGCATTTTGAATGTGGGATCTTTGTGTATGACAATCCGGTGGTACATAAAATTGAAAAAGATTTTCAGGAAACACTGAAAAAGAGCTGTAAAGTTACAGCGTCAGATATCGGAAATACCGGTATTTTTATGCGGATCTGCGGAAGAGTGCTGCGTCTGATCGCACCTCTGATGTAGAAAAAAGAAAAAGTGTTTTACAGAATGAGAAAAGTATAGTATAATTCATAGGGCAGTGATTCATAAGAACTGCTAATTAAGAGTTAAAAGCGATGAATACGCAGGAGGATTTGAGATGGTAAAAGCAGTAGTAGGAGCTAACTGGGGCGATGAAGGAAAGGGCAAGATTACAGATATGCTCGGAAAAGAAGCCGATATCATTGTCCGTTTTCAGGGTGGAGCGAATGCAGGACATACCATTGTAAATGATTATGGAAAATTTGCGCTGCACACTTTGCCGTCAGGAGTATTCTATGACCATACGACCAGCATTATCGGAAACGGTGTGGCGCTGGATATTCCGAGATTGTTCGGAGAGGTGCAGCAGATTGTAAAACAGGGCGTACCGCAGCCAAAACTTCTTGTTTCTGACAGAGCACAGATCGTGATGTCTTATCACAAGAATTTTGATGCTTACGAGGAAGAGCGTCTTGGAGGCAAGTCTTTTGGTTCTACAAAATCAGGAATTGCGCCGTTTTATTCCGATAAATATGCAAAGATCGGATTCCAGGTGAGCGAATTATTTGATGACGAGCTTCTGAAAGAAAAAGTGGTTCGCGTTGCAGAGCAGAAGAATGTGATTCTGGAGCACTTATACCATAAACCGTTGATCAATCCTGACGACTTATATAAAGAACTGACAGAGTACAGAGACATGGTAGCACCATTTGTATGTGATGTTTCTCTGTATCTGCACAATGCAATCAAAGAAGGCAAAGAGATTCTTCTGGAAGGACAGCTCGGTTCTCTGAAAGATCCGGATCACGGAATTTATCCGATGGTAACATCTTCTTCCACACTGGCGGCATACGGTGCGATCGGAGCGGGAATCCCTCCGTATGAGATCAAACAGATCATCACAGTATGCAAGGCATACTCCAGTGCAGTAGGAGCAGGTGCATTTGTCAGCGAGATTTTCGGCGAGGAAGCTGATGAGCTGAGACGCCGCGGAGGAGACGGCGGTGAATTCGGAGCGACAACAGGACGTCCGAGACGTATGGGATGGTTTGACTGTGTTGCTTCCAAATACGGATGCAGGATGCAGGGGACGACAGATGTAGCGTTTACAGTTCTGGATGTACTTGGATATCTGGATGAGATTCCGGTATGTGTAGGCTATGAGATCAATGGAGAAGTGACAACAGAGTTCCCTGTAACACATCTCCTAGGAAAAAGCAAAACCGGTATTGAAGACACTTCCGGGATGGAAATGTGATATCCGCGGAATCAAGACATACGAAGAACTGCCGGAGAACTGCAGAAAGTATATTGAATTTATTGAAGAACAGATTGGATATCCGATCACAATGGTCAGCAACGGACCGGGAAGAGACGATATCATTTATCGCAAAAGATAAAAGGTGAACGAAGGTGTTCCGTATCTGCCAGCAAAAGCTGGCAGCGGAGCATCTTTTTTTGTGAAAAAATGTTAAGAGATTTTTATGAAAAACTTTAGAAATCAGCCACATCGGCGTCACAATTTGACAGTAGGATAAAAGAGTGTCAGGGGACAAAAAAAGTTCTGTCAAGCAGGCAGAAAAATGACATATTTCAGAGGGCAGTATCATAAAATAATAAGGCTGAGGCCGGAAAAAGGAGGTATTTTATGCGTCAGAATAGTATACAGAACAGATTACAGATGATATCGATGGAAGAATACCTGGAGAAAAGACAGAAAATTCGAGAGACCGAAAGAAAAAGAGACAAAAAAACAGTCTGCAGGCAGCAGGAACTGGATGCTGCCGTTGCGATGGCAGAGCTGTATGTTTAACAGAAGAACATTACTCGTTCGAGTCGGAGTCATCCGTATGAGATGTACGGGAAAAGAGTGTATAGATATATAACAGTACAGGCAGTAGGATCGTGGCGGCAATGGCAGCCATCAGAAGCTTCTGAGAGACAACGCTGTCTATAAAAGCAAAGATGAGTGTGCTGACGTAAAGAAGAACCAGCAGGATTGCTCCGATCAGTGCCATGATACGTTTTGATTTCTTCATATTAGATTCCTTTCTTTTATCTTTTTATAAATCTGCCGGAGCATCTTTTTGCTCCGGCAGATTTATTATATACAAAAGATAGAAAGATTGCAATATAGCGGTAAAATTAGTAGTTTACTGACAGAGAAAAGTGTTATATAATAGAACCACGATTGAATTTCTAAGAAAAAGGAGTTTTTACAATGAGTGAAAAATGTTTATTAGATCAATGGAGAGATATGGCATACGACAGAGAACTGTCCAAAGAGCAGTTAGAGAAGTTCTGGGGTCGTTATTTCAGCATTGAAAGAGGAATTTATGAGCAGCTTTTGACAGAGCCTGATGTAGAAGTGAAAGGTACGGTCAAAGAGCTGGCTGAAAAATATGGACAGGAAGTTCTGACAATGGTAGGATTTCTGGATGGAATCAACGACAGTCTGAAAGTGC
>ENA-OQIT01000123-OQIT01000123.1-human-gut-metagenome-genome-assembly--contig:-NODE-123-length-18732-cov-3.803870_pt1 | contig 18732 bp, 17 predicted proteins | sample MGYA00242587_ERZ504752 | MGnify/ENA primary metagenome ERZ504752 (study PRJEB26092, sample SAMD00036352) | human gut metagenome | host: Homo sapiens | study: EMG produced TPA metagenomics assembly of... | reverse complement strand
CATAACAGTCTGATTCAGACTGCAAAAGTAATTTACAAATCGTTGCGCACCAAATACCATTACAACAAACTGAATTTCAACAATTTCAAAGAACGACTATGATTTTTTAGTGGACACTAATGTACTACTAATAATAAACTGTATGTTTTTATTCAAAGAATATGAAAAAGCAATTGAATTTAAAAGAGCCAATAAAGGTGAGAACAAAAAAATTGGTTAATGGATGCCAATCCATATATCTGGATATTTATATGAATGGTTCTAACGGGATTGATACAGCAAAAGAACTTCGCAGATCAGATACTGACTGTCTGCTAATCTTTACAACAACTTCTACCGACCATGCATTAGAGGGATTCCAGGTCCGGGCTCTGCACTATCTTGTAAAGCCCTACAGTGAAAATGATATTTCCGCACTGGCCGATGAAATCCTTTCCCGCATCCCGGATTCCGGGAAATACATAGATGTAAAGGTAAACGGCAGTAATATTCAGATTCCCTTCCGGAAAATAATCTACGCAGAGCATTTTTCCCACATGATCCACATCCACACTGCCGGTGAAAGGGAACTGGTCACCCGCCAGTCCTTTGATTCCTTCATAACCTCCCTGAAAATGGACTCACGTTTCTATCGGTGTAACCGGGGCGTTGTGATCAATCTGGAGCATGCAGTTGATTTTGACGGATCAGGCTTTCGCCTTGATAACGGAAGCAATGTCCCTGTCAGCCGGAAGCTGCTGAAAAAACGCCAGACAGACATTTATGGAATTTCTGTTCCAAAGGAGGTCCTGAAATGACTGACATACTTCGCCCTGTACTTGAACTTTTCGTAAATCATTCCTGGCATACTGCTGGCATATCTGCCTGTAAAGAACTATCTGAGGCAGACACCGCTTAAGCTGACAGCATGGCTTCTTCCCCTTCTTCTGGGAATCTGTATTTTGGGAGGGGCAGTTTGCTGTGCCCTGCAAATTCCGACCAGATGGTTCCTGTTTCCTCTGCTGCCTATCATTATGCTCATTTACCATAAAACATTAAAAATCTCTGTCTGGAAATCCGTCAGTATTTTTCTGGCAGTCTTCGCAGTTTTTACATGTGTCAAAAGTCTGTCCCGGGCAGTCAATGCACTTATGACTGCTGACCTACATATTACAGAAAACGAACTGTGGTTGCACACTGGTGCAGGAATTTTCTATAATGTCATCTGCCTGCTGTTTGTTCTGGCAGCCTGGTATCCTGCCTGCCACTGTGTACAGACAATGGTCACAGACGAGAACTTTGCCCAGACCTGGTATGTATTCTGGATTCTTCCGGTAATCTTCATCGGAGTGAATCTTTTTATGATTCCTAAATACCGCGGTACTTTATATACCGGGCGAGTCCTGCAGTGTTATATTGTTTTCAGTCTTGTACTGCTCATAATCCTGCTTCTGTTTTATGTTATGTTTCTTATGATGGCAGTCAGCCTGAACAGAAATGCCAGACTTCAGCAGGAGAACCATTTTCTTTCCCTTCAACAGGAAAGATACGAGAATCTCTGCATGGCCATTGAAGAAGCAAGGCAGGCACGTCACAATATCCGCCATCATTTTGTCCGTCTGTCCACTCTGGCAGAACAGGGTGACATAGAAAAAATTAAAGAATATCTCTCTGCTGCAACCGGCAAAATCTCTGACTATAACCTGCATTTCTGTGAAAATCAGGCTGTTGACAGTGTTTTCGGATATTATTCCACCATTGCAGAAAGAGAAAACATTCCTTTTCATGCAGTGGTTTCCCTGCCTGCTGAGCTTTCCTTAGATGAGATTAACTCTGTGCCTTGTGTTTTCCAATCTGCTGGAAAATGCCATCCAGGCAAGTGTGAAAACAGTACCCGCCCGCAGAAAGATTAATGTGGAAGTTTATCCCCACCATAATCATCTCCTTCTGATTCATGTGGAAAACACCTTCGATGGCAAAATACAGCAAAAAAACAATATTTTCCAATCCTCCAAACACTCCGGAAACGGAATAGGAATCGAATCTGTCCGCCACATTACCGACAAAAACGGCGGTGCGTGTGACTTTACCTATAAAGATGGTATTTTCTCTGCAAAAATAATGCTCCGGATATAATCAGTTATTGATTATACCCGGAGCATTTTGTAAAAACACTCAGATTCATGCCAAACAGATAAAATCATCCGTTTCGCTACTTGCTTGATTCACTAAAATTATTCCATACACTCATCCAAAATTGCAGCCATCTTGTCGATGTGTTCTTTTGTGATCACAAGCGGAGGTACGATTCTCAGTACATCACTGCCTGCAGAGATCACCAGCAGTCCTTTTGCAAGAGCAGCCTTTACAACTTCACCAACCGGGCGGCCCTGGATCACGATTCCCTGCATGAAGCCCATGCCTCGTCTTGTTGCAGCGCATTCATGTTTTGCAACAATTTCATCCAGTTTCTGTTCCAGATATGGAGTCATTTCCTGTACATGTTCAATGATCTTATCATTCTCATAAATGTCAAATACCTTGCTGACTGCGGCACATACAAACGGGTTTCCACCATAAGTTGTACCATGATCACCTGGCTCCAGAGAAGCTTTGGCAGCTTTTTCGCCCAGTACAAACGCACCTACCGGCACACCACATCCAAGAGCCTTGGCACTTGTCATAATATCCGGCTGTACACCGTATGCCTGCCATGCAAAATAATGTCCGGTTCTTCCCATACCGCACTGAATCTCATCGAAGATCAGCATAATATCTTTCTCATCACAGATCTGACGCAGACCTTCCAGAAATTCCTTCTTTGCCGGATAGATACCACCCTCACCCTGAACAACCTCAGTGATAATTGCGCAGGTCTTATCTGTGATCTGAGCCTTTACGCTCTCAAGGTTATTGAAATCCGCAAACTTCACACCACCCATCAGAGGCTCAAAGGGCTCTCTGTAATGAGCAGTTCCTGTCACGGAAAGTGCTCCGATACTTCTTCCATGGAATGAATGGTTCATGGCAATGATTTCATGATCTGCATGTCCGTCACGTACATATGCATATTTCTTAGCTGCTTTTAAAGCACCTTCGATTGCTTCTGTACCACTGTTGGTAAAGAATGCCTTGCTCATTTTACTTGCCTTTACCAGCTTCGCACCTGCTTCGATGATCGGCTCATTGTAATATAAGTTGGAAATATGCATCAGCTTATCAATCTGATCTTTTAATGCTTCATCATATCCCGGATAGTGATATCCCAGAGAATTTACAGCAATACCTGCTGCAAAATCCAGATATTCCTTTCCCTCGGAATCATATAAATAACATCCCTGTCCCTTTTCAAAAACAACAGGAAAACGATTATAAGTGTGAAGGATACTCTCTTCGGATTCCTTCATCTGTTCATTCATGTTCATTGTAATATTTCTCCCCGTCTTCTCTCAGAATCGCAGTACCAATACCTTTGTTTGTAAAGATCTCCAGCAGTAAGCTGTGAGGAATTCTTCCGTCAAGGATATGGACTCTGTTAACGCCTTCTTCAATGGCATCAATACAGTTTTTCAGCTTCGGAATCATACCTCCGCCTACATAACCGTCATCGATCAGTTTCTGTGCTTCATCTACATGAAGTTCAGAGATCAGGCTGGACGGATCATCTTTGTCTTTATAAACGCCTTCAATATCAGAAAGGAATGCAAGCTTCTCAGCATGAACAGCCTCTGCAATGGCACATGCAGCATCATCCGCATTAATATTATAAGTAGCGAACTCATCGTCATAACCTACCGGGAAAATGATCGGCAGGAAATCTTTCTCCAGAAGATCCTCCAGAATCTTCGGCTCAACCTTTGTAACTTCACCAACAAATCCGATGTCTCCACCCTCTGTCTGTTTCTTGCGGCATTTCAGCAGACCACCGTCTTTACCGCTGATACCAACAGCATTTACACCAAGAGATTCCACCATGGCAACCAGTTCCTTGTTCACCTTCGCAAGAACCATCTCTGCGATCTCCATAGTATCTTTATCTGTTACACGAAGACCATTAATAAATTTCGGCTCCATACCTACCTTGCCAACCCAGCGGCTGATTTCCTTACCACCGCCATGAACGATGATCGGTTTGAAACCAACCAGTTTCAGAAGAACAACGTCCTTGATCACATTCTTCTTCAGTTCATCATCCAGCATGGCGCTTCCGCCGTACTTTACAACTACGATTTTACGATTAAATCTCTGAATATAAGGAAGTGCCTCGATCAGCACCTCCGCCTTGTCCAAATATTTCTGATTAACCATTATTCTCTCCTTTTTCCAGTCAATGTCTGGTCTCCATCCCTGCTTATTGCTTCTCGCAATTAAAGCAGGAGACTTACCTGATTCGGTTAAAATCACCCTTATTCACAGAATTTTGTTATGAACGGTAATCTGCATTGATTTTTATATAATCATAAGTCAGGTCACAGCCCCATGCAGTTGCTGTGGCATCACCCATCTTCACATCAGCGATTGCTGTGACAGCTTCCTCAGAAAGAATCTTCGTTGCCTCTTCTTCACTGTAATCCACAGCCACCCCATTCTCAATAATCTGGATCTTACCAGCCTTACTCTCAAAGAACAGATCCACCTTCTCAGGATCAAACTTCGCACCAGAATATCCCATAGCACACAGGATTCTTCCCCAGTTTGCATCATGTCCGTAGATAGCAGCCTTTGTCAGAGAAGAAGTAACAACAGACTTGCTCAATGTAACTGCCTGCTCCTTAGACTCTGCACCAATGATCTTCACCTCAAACAGTGCAGTCGCACCCTCTCCGTCACCTGCGATCTTCTTCGCCAGAGTAGTATTGATATAATTCAGCGCAGCCTTGAAAGTCTCGTAATCCTCACCCTTCTCTGTGATCTCCGGATTCTCAGCCAGACCATTAGCCAGAAGAAGAACTGTATCATTGGTAGAAGTATCTCCATCAACAGAAACCATATTGTAAGTATCCTTAACATCCTCACTTAATGCTTCCTGCAGCATCTTCTTGGAAATCTTCGCATCAGTAGTAACAAACCCAAGCATTGTACACATATTCGGATGGATCATACCGGAACCCTTACACATACCACCAACAGTAACCGTCTTACCGCCAATCTCAATCTGAACAGCAACCTCTTTCTTTTTGGTATCAGTAGTCATGATCGCCTTCGCCGCCTCAGTACCAGCCTCCAGAGAACCATCCAGCTTCGGCGCCATCATCTTCACACCATTCTTAATACGGTCAATGGGAACCTGCATACCAATCACACCAGTAGAAGCAACCAGCACACTGTCAGCAGCCACCCCAAGAATCTCAGCAGCCGCATCTGCAGTCTCCTTACAATAACCATAACCTTCTGCACCAGTACATGCATTGGCAATACCACTGTTACAGATCACCACCTGTGCAGACGGATGATTATAAACAATATCCTGATCCCATTTAACAGGCGCAGCCTTCACCACATTGGTAGTAAAAGTCCCCGCAGCCACACATGGCACCTCACTGTAAACCATAGCCATATCCGTTCTGCCCTTATACTTAATCTCAGCCGCAGCAGCCGCTGCCTTAAATCCCTTAGCCGCCGTAACGCCACCATCTATAATCTTCATAATCAAATCCTCCTTACATATCCACAACTTCCCCAGACTGCCGCAGGTCCCCTGCGCAGTCGCCATCCAGTTACTGGAAAAGTCAGCTCCGGAAATTATTTGTTTTTGAACGCATTTGCAGGGACTGTAGTAACTCTTAGTGCTCAGGAATTTGCGTTGTGGAAAAAAAGCTCACTGTCTGAGCGCAGCGAGTTTGAGCTTTTTTTCCACGCTTTTAGCAAATTTCTGAACACTTAGAGTTACTAAGCCCCGAAACCGCGTTCAAAAACAAATAATTTCCGGAGCGTCCCTTCCCATTAATCTATCACGGACACATCGGCACCTGCAGCAGTCCCTCAGCCTCCTTAAATCCAAACATCAGATTCATATTCTGCACAGCCTGTCCCGCAGCACCTTTCACCAGATTATCCATAGCCCCCATCATAATAACTCTGTGAGTTCTCGGATCGATCTTAAAGTTCACATCCACATAATTACTTCCTTCCACACACTTAGTCTGCGGACAAACATCCTTATCAAGCACACGAACGAAAGTCTCATTCTCATAATACTTATCATAAACTGCCTTCACCTCTTCATAAGAAACATCCTTAGCCAGAGAAGCATAAGCAGTCACCAGAATACCACGATTCATAGGAATCAGATGAGGTGTAAAATTAATCAGCACTTCCTTACCGCACGCATAACCAAGCTGATCCTCAATCTCAGGTGTATGTCTGTGAGTTGCAACACCATAAGCCTTAATATTCTCATTCACTTCACAGAACAGATTGGCAACCTTCGCTCCACGTCCTGCTCCTGAAGTACCGGACTTCGCATCAATAATAATGGTAGACGGATCGATCAGCCCTTCTTTGATCAGCGGATAAATAGAAAGTGTGGAACATGTGGGATAACATCCCGGATTCGCAATCAGTCTTGCCTTCTTAATCTCCTCACGATTAATCTCACATAAACCATAAACCGCCTCATCAATAAACTGCGGAGCCTTATGCTCAATTCCGTACCATTTCTCATATTTCTTCACATCTTTAATACGGAAATCCGCACTCAGGTCAATAACTTTCGCCTTGGAAAGAATTCCTTCATTAATTAAAGAAGCACAGAGTCCCTGAGGAGTAGCTGTAAAAATCACATCCACTTCATCAGCTAATGCTTCCATATTATCATCCATACATTTCGCATCTACCAGTTTAAAAAAGTTCTGATAAACATCTGCATATTTCTGGTCAATGTAACTTCTTGAACCATACCACGCAACTTCCACATCTTTATGTCCCAGAAGCAGTCTCACGATCTCGTTACCTGCATATCCTGTGGCACCGATAATTCCTGCTTTAATCATAATAATTTCCTCCATCTTCGCCTCATCCGGCGATCTTCATTTCATAGTAAAACTTTACTCTATCAGAGTGCTGGACTAATTATACATCTTACCTGCATAATATGCAATAGTCATTTTTCAATGTTTTTACATGGATTTTATTTCAGTTCACGGATTTCCCCCTGTCTTTTCCTATATTATATTGCATATTTATGCAAAAACAGATAAAACTTTTTTGCATTTTTCTATTGCATATTTATAAAAAAAGGTGTATATTATCACTTGTTAAGCGGAATCACACGAAATCATCTTGTTCCGCATTGAATATTTATTCAAAAATTTCAATCAGAAATTACCGCATTTATTCAAAAATAATGCGCTGAACTCCCGACCTATTCATTTACTTTCGGCAAACGGATATCTCAGGAAATTTTTACAAATCAGGAAAATAATAAAATCCAATTTCAGGAGGAATACAATCATGAAAGAAAAAGTCGTTTTAGCATACTCAGGCGGTCTTGATACCACAGCCTTAATCCCATGGTTAAAAGAAACATTTGATTACGATGTTGTCTGCTGCTGCGTAAACTGCGGTCAGGGAAACGAACTGGACGGACTGGATGAAAGAGCAAAGCTTTCCGGTGCTTCCAAATTATATATCGAAGATATCGTAGATGAATTCTGTGATGACTTCATCGTTCCATGTGTACAGGCAGGTGCTGTATACGAACACAAATATCTCCTTGGTACATCCATGGCCCGTCCGGCAATCGCTAAGAAATTAGTTGAGATCGCACGTAAAGAAGGCGCAGTTGCCATCTGCCACGGTGCTACAGGTAAAGGTAATGACCAGATCCGTTTCGAACTTGGCATCAAAGCTCTTGCTCCTGACATCAAAATCATCGCTCCATGGCGTATGACAGACAAATGGACCATGCAGTCACGTGAAGATGAGATTGCATTCTGTAAAGCTCACGGAATCGACCTTCCATTCGATGCAAGCCACAGCTACAGCCGTGACAGAAACTTATGGCATATCAGCCATGAAGGTCTGGAACTGGAAGATCCTTCCCAGGCTCCAAATTATGACAATATGCTTGTTTTAGGTGTTACACCTGAGAAAGCCCCTGATAAAGAAACAGAAGTTACCATGACATTCGAGCAGGGTGTTCCGAAAACATTAAACGGCAAAGAAATGAAAGTTTCCGAGATCATCACAGAGCTCAACAAATTAGGCGGCGAGAACGGTATCGGTATCGTTGACATCGTTGAAAACCGTGTTGTTGGTATGAAATCCCGTGGTGTATATGAGACTCCTGGCGGAACAATCCTTATGGCAGCTCATGAACAGCTCGAAGAACTGACACTCGACCGCGAGACAATGGAAACCAAGAAGAAACTCGGCAGCCAGTTTGCTCAGGTTGTATACGAAGGAAAATGGTACACACCGCTTCGTGAAGCAATTCAGGCATTCGTTGAGTCCACACAGAAATATGTAACAGGTGAAGTTAAATTCAAACTGTACAAAGGCAACATCATCAAAGCCGGTACAACTTCTCCATACAGCCTGTACAATGAATCTCTTGCATCTTTCACAACAGGTGACCTCTATGACCACCACGATGCAGATGGATTCATCACACTGTTCGGACTTCCACTGAAAGTTCGCGCTATGATGTTAAAAGAAGTTGAGCAGAACAAGAAATAATTAATTGATAACAGATTCAGCCAGATGGACACTTTATTCATCTGGCTGTTTTTATTACCTGATACAGTATTGCAATTCTGTAAAAAAATGGCACAAAAAAGACACAGCCAGATGGCCATGTCCGTTTTATCTGCTATGTTTATGATTATCTGCTTTCCAGTTCCGCACGTTTCTTATCGATAAGCTCCTGAAGTTTTTCCAGCTCTTCCACTGTAATCCCATCAGATTCCAGAAGCGCATTCATCATTTCCACCGGATTAATCTTTCTGCTTTTGGCATTTCCCTTTAAATAATCCTCTCTTGAAAGAAGAGGGGTATAATTTCTTGCATACACCTTGCCGTTCATTGAAGTTCCCGCAACCTGGATCAGGTTCTCTTTCAAAAGAAGCTCCAGGCATCTTCTTACTGTCGGCATTTTCAGTTCCGGTGCAATGTCATTGATCTCAAAAGCAGACAATGGTCTTCCCTCTTCCCAAAGCACATTCATAATATCATAACGTTTACCTTTTAAGATGTCCATCTTAAGATCTCCTTCCATTTTTAACCAGATATCACTATATATACAGAAATATCGAATTAATTACAATTACAGAGACCTTACACTGATTTACAGTCCTTTTACAAATTTGTTACCAAGTTTATCCGGACAATAATACATCTTTCTACACATCACGAATCATTTCGTTATAAAACAAGCTGTTTTTTCTCAAGACGGGCATATACCCACTCTCTGAAAAGTGTATAGATGACAGATACTGTCGGAATGAAGATCAGCATTCCCGCAATTCCCATCAGACTGCCACCAAGTGTTACAGCTACCAGTACCCAGATGGATGGAAGCCCGACAGAACCACCTACCACATGAGGATAGATCAGGTTTCCTTCTATCTGCTGCAGGATAAGGAAAAGTCCCAGAAACAGAACTGCTTTTACAGGACTTATCATAAGGATCAGAAAAAAAGCTACCCAACATCCGATAATTCCGCCAAACAGCGGGATCAATGCTGTAAATGAAATCAGGACACCCACCAGCATTGCATATGGAAAATGCAGGATTGTCATGGATACAAAGAACATACTTCCAAGAATCACAGCTTCGATACACTGTCCGGTAATAAAGCTGGAAAAAATCCTGTTTGCCAGATTCCATACATGTGCCAGATATCTGACCGGTTTTTCCGGGAACATTGCGTACATTGCTTTTTTTATCTGCTGCAGGAGCTTTTCTTTCTGCAAAAGGACGTAGCAGGCGAATACAAAGCCAATGGATACATTCATTGCAGTAGTCAGAAGTCCCATGGTGATGGACACTGTGGAGGAAACAATGTTATTGACTCCGTTCTTCAGTACGCCGAGTACAGAATCGATTATTTTTCCCGGCTCAATGTCAAGAGACTGCGCCCATTTCACAACTTCCGGATTGTTTCCGAATACATTGTCGATCCATTTCTGGAAAACCGGAATATTTTCTTCTATCTTTTTCGCTATGTTTACGAATGTTGCCCCCAGTTCCGGTACTACTACCAGCATAACGATCACGATTATACAAATCACAAAGCAGATAGAAAGCACCAGGCTGACCGGCCTTGCCAGTTTTTGTACTGTTTTTTTCTCTTGTTTCAAGGCTTTTCCGAACAGATGATGTTCTATGAATTTCATTGGAATATTGAGGATAAAAGCGATTCCAAAGCCAATGATGAACGGAAAGAGAAAGCCAAGCAGGACTCTGGCAGTGCTGATGACCATGTGCAGGTTCTGGACACCCAGGTATAGGAGAATTGCGAATGCGATGAGCCATCGGATTTTTTTTATGTTTTCTTTATCTAGCTGCATGTTTGTTTTTCCTTTCTTTTTGATATTGGAGAGTATTATATCATATTTTCCCAAAAAAACGGACGCTTAGAAAAATATTTTATCTGCTATGCGGTTTCGGCATCTAAGAGATTCTAAGTCATCTGAAATCTGCTAAAAGCATGAGAAGAAAAGTCTATGATTGCTCGCTGGTGCTCAGGCAATGGACTTTTCTTCTCATAACGCAGATTTAAGAGGACTAAGAATCTCTAAGATGCCTGCAAATGCATAGCAGATAAAATATTTTTCTAAGCTGGTAATTGGAAGGTGGAAAATATCGCATCAATTCGCATGTTAAAAGCCTACATGAATAAGAAAAACTTTAAATATAAAAGAGATTGTATAAGTTCACATGGGATATCATATACTTTATATAAATTCTACCAGCAAAATGCTTTGCAGACTATGAATTATCAAAGAGCAATGTGAAAAAGAATAATAAATTAAATCGCAGAAAGGAATTGACAGTTAACTGCAAATATTTTATAATCATTTTATAAACAATATAAGTAAACTTATATATGTCCATAATCGGTTGGACGTTTCTACCAACTACCGTAATAGTTGTCTATAAGTTCTCTCCCCAGGGAGAAAGAATGAGGTAAAGGCAGCATCGGTAGATTTTTTTTTGCCTTTCCTTAACCACAAAAAGGAGGTATGGTTATGAACGAGCGGACTTTTGTTTTAAAGGGAACGATTTGCTACAGTAATTCTCTGACAGAACTTTCCATCACTGAAAATGGATATTTAGTATGTGAAGATGGGCGATGTACAGGGGTGTTTGATGAGCTTCCTGAGAAATTTGCAGGAATCTCATGTACAGATTTTGGCGATGAGCTGATCATTCCGGGACTGACTGATCTGCATCTTCATGCTCCGCAGTATACGTTTCGTGCCTCGGGTATGGATCTTGAGCTGCTGGACTGGCTGAATACTTATACTTTTCCGCAGGAAGCGCGTTATGAAAATACAGAGTTTGCAAAAGAGGCTTATTCTGTTTTCGCTGAGGATATGAAGAAGAGCCCGAATACAAGAGCATGTATTTTCGGAACTCTGCATGTCCCTGCTACCGAGATCCTGATGGAACAACTGGATAAAACCGGAATAAAGGCTATGGTCGGCAAGGTAAATATGGACCGTAATGGTTCTCCGCAGTTGCAGGAAGAGAGTGCTCAGGCTTCTGCTGATGCTACGGTTCGGTGGATTGAGGATACGCTTGATAAGTTTGAAAATGTAAAACCAATCCTTACTCCAAGATTTACTCCGTCCTGTTCTGATGAGCTGATGGAGAAGCTTTCGGAGATTCAGAAGAGGTATCACCTGCCGATGCAGTCACACCTTTCTGAAAATTTCGGTGAAATTGCCTGGGTGAAGGAGCTTTGTCCGAATACACATTTTTATGGAGAAGCATATAGCCAGTTTGATCTTTTCGGCGGTGACTGTCCGACGATCATGGCTCATTGTGTTCATTCTTCGAATGAAGAAATTGCCCTTATAAAGAAGCAGGGCGTTTATATTGCTCATTGTCCGCAGTCCAACACAAATCTCTCCTCAGGTATCTCTCCTGTGAGACGTTATCTGGACGAAGGTTTACACATCGGACTGGGATCTGACATTGCAGGTGGAACTTCCGTTTCTATTCTGCGTGCCATGGCTGATGCTATTCAGGTTTCCAAACTGTACTGGCGGCTGGTTGATTCTTCCATGAAGCCGCTCACTGTTGAAGAGGCCTTTTATATGGGAACAGAAGGAGGCGGTTCCTTCTTTGGAAAGGTTGGAAGCTTTAAGGAGGGGTATGAATTTGATGCGGTTGTGCTTAATGACAGCACTATTCCAACTCCACTGAAGCTCTCTCCGAAGGACAGACTTGAAAGACTGATCTACCTTTCCGATGACCGCAATATCACCGCAAAATATGTAGCCGGAAGAAAGGTTCTGTAACTGCAGGAAATACAGAGCCCGACGGCAATTTTAAATTCAAAAGGGGGAAAGATTATGAACCTTGACAAAATGTTTCATCTCAAAGAAAACCACACAGACGTAAAAACAGAAGTTATGGCTGGTATCACCACTTTCATGACAATGGCTTACATTCTGGCTGTTAACCCAAATATTCTGGAAGCGTCCGGCATGGACAGAGGAGCTGTTTTTACAGCGACCGCACTGTCATCCTTTATTGCCACCTGCCTGATGGCACTGCTTTCTAACTACCCGTTCGTTCTTGCACCGGGCATGGGCTTAAATGCCTACTTTGCATACACAGTTGTTCTTGGCATGGGATACAACTGGCAGCAGGCACTGGCAGCTGTATTTGTAGAAGGTATTATTTTTATCCTTTTATCACTCACTAATGTGCGTGAAGCGATTTTTAACGCTATTCCAATGAACCTGAAACATGCAGTATCTGTTGGTATCGGACTGTTTATTGCTTTCATCGGACTGCAGAATGCTAAGATCGTAGTTAACAATGACTCCACTCTGGTAAGTGTATTTTCCTTTAAATCCTCCGTTTCCGGCGGGACCTTCAATACAGAAGGAATTACAGTTCTTCTGGCGCTGATCGGACTTCTCATCACCGCCATCCTTCTTGTTAAGAGTGTAAAAGGAAACATTCTCTGGGGTATCCTGATCACATGGGGACTTGGCATTATCTGTCAATTGACAGGACTTTACAAACCTGATCCTGCAGCCGGCTGGTTCAGCCTCCTGCCTGATTTCTCAAAACGGAATCTCCATCCCAAGCATGGCTCCCAACATTTATGAAAATGGACTTCTCCATTGTCTTCACACTTGATTTCGTAGTCATTATGTTTGCATTCCTGTTTGTAGATATGTTCGATACACTTGGAACACTGATCGGCGTTGCTTCCAAAGCTGATATGCTTGACAAAGAAGGCAAACTTCCAAACATCAAAGGTGCTCTTCTTTCTGACGCAGTAGGAACTACAGTAGGTGCTATGTGTGGTACTTCCACAGTTACTACTTTCGTAGAGAGTGCTTCCGGTGTTGCTGAAGGCGGACGTACAGGACTTACTTCCCTGATAGCAGCCATCCTCTTCGGATTATCACTGCTGTTATCCCCGATTTTCCTGGCAATCCCGTCCTTTGCCACAGCACCGGCTCTGATCATCGTTGGATTCCTGATGCTCACATCAGTAACCAAGATTGATTTCAACGACCTGACGGAAGCCATCCCAGCATTTATCGCGATCATCGCAATGCCATTCCTGTACAGCATTTCTGAAGGTATCTCCATGGGTGTTATCTCCTATGTGATCATCAACGTTGTTACAGGTAAAGCAAAAGAAAAGAAGATCAGTGTACTGATGTATATACTCGCTGTATTATTTATTTTGAAATATATCTTTATCTGATATAAATATCAGATACACATTTACAAAAAGAAGTCTCCTGCAGAGGCTTCTTTTTATTTCTACAATCTTCTTTCTCTTTTTACATTTATGATGTATAATTACGAAAGTGTTTCTTCATTTTCAGATCAATAAGGCACCGGCACTCTTAAAATATATTTGAAACATTTTATAACTATGAGGGCACTGAACAGTTACAAAATTTCAGTGCTTCTGTCCACACTGAATGAATAAATATTTTGTTTTATCCACATTTTATACATTCTATTTACACATTAATATAAGGAAGGATTATACACATCATGCAAAAACAACAGATCCCTTTAAAAAATTCCCTGCTCCTGCTTCTCGCAGCGATCATCTGGGGTATCGCTTTTGTGGCTCAAAGCGTAGGAATGAAATACGTAGGAGGCTTTACTTTTAATGCCGTCCGTTCCCTTATTGGAGCAGTCGTTCTGATTCCACTGATTTTTATTCTGAAAAAGAGAAACTCCCCTTCAGATTCCGCTTCCAAAGCATCTGGCAGATCTGACACCTCAAGTAATACTGTATCCAATATGCAGGAGAAAAAAACTCTGATTATCGGCGGTATCGCCTGCGGTATCTGTCTCTGTCTGGCAAGCAATTTCCAACAGTTCGGCATCAAGTATACAACCGTCGGAAAAGCCGGCTTTATCACTGCCTGTTATATTGTGATCGTCCCTGTCATCGGACTATTCCTTGGCAAAAAATGCACGAAATTTATCTGGGCTGCCGTTGCAATGGCTCTGATCGGACTTTATCTCCTGTGCATCACAGATGGATTTTCTATCGGAAAAGGAGATCTGCTCGTACTGGTATGCGCATTTCTATTTTCACTGCACATACTGGTCATCGACTACTTTTCTCCAAAAGTAGACGGAGTAAAGCTCTCCTGCATTCAGTTCCTGACATGTGGTATCCTTTCCGGCATTCCCGCTCTGTTCCTTGAGCATCCGGAGCTCTCATCCATCCTGGCAGCATGGCAGCCAATCCTCTACGCAGGTGTCATGTCATGCGGAGTAGCTTACACCTTGCAGATTATCGGTCAGAAAAACATGAACCCAACTGTAGCATCCCTGATACTCAGCCTGGAATCCTGCATCTCTGTCCTAGCCGGATGGATCATTCTCAGACAGCAACTAAGTACTAAAGAAATCCTTGGATGTGTCATCATGTTTGCTGCTATCATCCTTGCACAGCTTCCACAGAAGCAGACAGAATAATATGCAGAGTAGGTCAGAGGGTCTATTCCCTCTTTCCTCTCATCAAACTGCATGTGAGTTTCTCCTTCATACGACTATACGGCTTTCCAGCATTCTTCTTTCTACAGCATTGTACCACACCACCATTCGTTGTAAGCCTTTTTTCGTAATCCTTATTCTGCTCCATGGATATTTCAAACAGAAGGTGGAAAAGAAAAAGTTATTGCTATAGACGGGCATGGAAGCTATGTAACAGAAATAGTAGATGACTAACTTTAAAAAATAAACTCCCCACTTCGTCAGAAATTCATCCGACGGGAGGAGTTATTTTATCCGCTATTCAACTTCCCCAATCACCTTGTGGAAGTGCTCCTTTATCCTAGTAAAACTCTCATCGCTCAGGTCATGCTCTAACTTACACGCATCTTCTTTTGCAACTTCCGGGCTTACGCCGAGATGTTCCAGCATCTTGCTCAGCACTGTATGCCGCTCATAAATATGAACCGCAATATCATTTCCTTTCTCAAGAAGTGTCACCGTACCATAACGGTCCATCGCAATATAACCATCCTCACGAAGCAGCTTCATAGCATGACTTACACTCGGTTTCGATACCCCAAGCATCGTTGCAATATCTATAGAACGAACTCCGCCACCCTGTTTTGACAATACCAGGATTGCCTCCAAATAATCCTCCGCTGATTTTCTGATCTGCATTCAAAATACCTCCCATATTGTTTTGATATTAACACAATATGAGAAATTTTTCAATCGCTCTTCTTGAGAACAGTCGTCATTAACTGTTACTGCTCACTCCGTTCTCAGTAACGTAGCCAAAATTTCATTCATTCCATATGAAAAAACAGCGTCGAAAAATGTTTCATTTCATGTGCATTTGCAGGATACTTAGATATTCTTAGCCGCCAAAAATCTGCGTTATGAGCCATCAAGGACACTGTCTGAGCGAAGCGAGTTTGTCCTTGATGGCTCATGCTTTTAGCAGATTTTTGACGGCTTAGAATATCTTAGTGTCCGAAACCGCACATGAAATGAAATATTTTTTGACGCGTCCCTACTGAATTAAAAAAAAGCCCTCTGACCAGCATTCCCACATACCAGCCAAAGAACCTTTTTATACCAGGATTATCTTTTAAATTCCTAAAGCAATCTCCATCATCCTGTTAAACGAAGTCTGTCTGGCCTCCGCAGAAATTGCCTCGTCCCTGAAAACATGATCCGAAATCGTAAGAATCCCCAGTGCCTCCTTACCGGCTCTCGCAGCATTCATAAACAGCGCCGCACACTCCATCTCCACACAGAGAACCCCCATCTTTCTCCATGCCTTCGAACTCTCCGGATTATCTCCATAGAACACATCTGAAGATACAACAGAACCCACACGAACCGGTGTACCCTGCTCCTTCGCAACCTCTACAGCCCTTGCAACCAGTTCATAACTTGCTGTAGGAGCAAAAGTCCCCGGCAGCTGATACTGGCTTGCATAATTTGAATCCGTACATGCACTCATGGCGATCACAACATCCATTACGCTTACATCATCCTGCAGCGCACCTGCAGAACCAATACGAATGATCTTCTCTACATCATAAAAATTATAAAGCTCATAACTGTAAATACCCATAGATGGCATCCCCATACCGCTGCCCATGACAGATATCTGCTCACCCTTATAAGTTCCGGTATAACCAAACATATTTCTCACTGTGTTAAAACATACCGGATTCTCCAGATATGTCTCCGCAATATACTTCGCACGCAGCGGATCTCCCGGCATCAGAACCTTCTTTGCAATATCACCTTTCCTTGCACTGTTGTGTGGTGTTGGAATACTCATAATCACCCTCTCCTTTCCCGTAATGCTACATCACTGCATTATTTATCATCACCTGTAAGCCGCAGCACATCCCTGATCTCTTCTTCATCCATATCAAGAATGATTGCCAGCTCCTCTACACTGAACTTTGAACTTTCATCCTCTTCATCCTCTGTAAGTTCCCGGACTGCCGCTTCCAGCTTCTCCACCTTTGCTACCAGATAGTCATCCTCAAATTTCCTCTGTGTCTGCTCCTCGATAGCATGGCGGATTCCACACCAGATACGTCCAAGCAGCCATTTCTCATCTTTCTCTTCCGGTTCTTCCTCTCCCAGAGCCATCAGAAGGCTTATATTTGCCTCCTGAATCAGATCAGCGATAAAAATCTCCTCACAGTTCATTTCAACCGCCATTTCGGCTGCTGCATGCAGATACCTCTGTGACAGCTCTGCCTGTGCCAGAGCATCTCCCTTTGAAAGCAGTTCAAAAAGTTCTTCCGCACTTCTCTCTCCCTGCTCCTGTTCTTCAAGACCTTCCAGGTATTCTTTCAGATATGCCTCTTCCTCCGCTGTCAGAGGAACTTTTTCTTCTTTTCCTTCGGATACTTCTTCCGGGCCGGTCTGAGATGCTGCTGAAATCTCCTCCGCACCATCAATGGAAATACCTTTTAATTTTAAATACTGTAATATCTTGATCAGCTGTGACTTATCCAGGTCAAGTTCGCCAAAGCATTCCTTTATCTGTTCCGGTTTCAATACTTTGCCATTCTTCTCTCCAAGTTCACACACCTCTGTAAGTTTCTGCTGAAATTTCTGTATATCCATAGTCAAAATCTCCCTGTCCTGTTTATAACTTAACTATACAACAAAAAACCATGTCTGTAAAACAAAAAAGCACCGTTTTAACCGGTACTTTTTCTGAATGCGGATAACAGGACTTGAACCTGCACGGGAAGCCCACTGGTACCTAAAACCAGCGCGTCTGCCAATTCCGCCATATCCGCATTTTCTCATATTCTCAGAGTGTATCCGAAAAATCATTCTCGCACTCTGCAAAAGCAATAAAATAGCGGAAACCTCACAAAAGATTTCCGCTATTAATGAAGCATCGGGGATTCGAACCCCGGACAACTTGATTAAAAGTCAAGTGCTCTACCGACTGAGCTAATGCTCCATATTAAGACTGGGCTAGCTGGATTCGAACCAGCGAATGCAGCAGTCAAAGTGCTGTGCCTTACCGCTTGGCGATAGCCCAAAGGCGAAGGGTGGATACAGGGATTCGAACCCTGGGCCTCCAGAGCCACAATCTGGCGCGCTAACCAACTGCGCTATACCCACCACAGCGTGCCTGAAGGGATTCGAACCCCCGACCCACGGCTTAGAAGGCCGTTGCTCTATCCAGCTGAGCTACAGACACATCTCTCTGTACATACAGAGAAGCGGGTGATGGGAATCGAACCCACGTATCTAGCTTGGAAGGCTAGTGTTCTACCATTGAACTACACCCGCATTTCGCTGAAACGGTAATGTTGTTGTTACAGCAGTCGGGGTGACAGGATTCGAACCTGCGGCCTCCTGGTCCCAAACCAGGCGCTCTAGCCAAGCTGAGCCACACCCCGCTGTTTTTCTTTATTTATTTGTGCTTCGTTGTCCGACGCAAGACATATTATATGTTAAGCAACCCCAAATGTCAACACCTTTTTTTCAATTTTTTTTTGATTTTTTTTTAAAAAAGTGATTTTTTATCCCTCAAAAAGTCCCTGAAACCCGCTAAATACAAGGCTTTGCGGGCTTTC
>ENA-OQIT01000121-OQIT01000121.1-human-gut-metagenome-genome-assembly--contig:-NODE-121-length-18744-cov-4.240640_pt1 | contig 18744 bp, 17 predicted proteins | sample MGYA00242587_ERZ504752 | MGnify/ENA primary metagenome ERZ504752 (study PRJEB26092, sample SAMD00036352) | human gut metagenome | host: Homo sapiens | study: EMG produced TPA metagenomics assembly of... | reverse complement strand
GAAAACGGATTCTTTCAGTAGTGCTTGCAGTGACAATGGGGATGTCCATGCTGACAGGATGTGGAGCATCTGAAAACAGCCAATCGGCAGAAACTGTCGAACTCAAAGGAGAGTATCAGGCATCGCCTTTTGTGCAGGCTGAGATCAACAGCGATACGGTAGAGTGGATTTGTGCAGCGTATGCCGTATATACGCAATATAATCATAAGACTCTGGGTGTGATAGGCGGATTATCAGACCAGGAAAAGGAATCTTCGCAGGACAGAATCAAACTGACACTTTCAGAGGGCTGGGGAATCAATGGCAGAGACGATGTGACAGAAGTCATCAATAAGCTGCTTACAAAAGGTCACAGGGAAACCTATTTAAAAACGGTGAAAAAATTGGAGAAGAAAGGCTTGCTGGAGCTTTCCACAGAAGAGGCTATGACAAATTTTTCCGAGGATGACGAGGAATTTGCGCGATATCAGGATGCTCATGAGATGTACACGCAATATGGAGAGCATGGAATGGATGGCTGGGATTACAGCAGAGCGCTTCAAGTGCTGGGGGACTGTTATCTTGCAGATTATATCAATCTGGAAGAATGTCTGGATCTGTCTCTTCCGATCGCAAAAAAGCTTCAGAGTGCATTTACGAGCTGGGAAGAACTGGCAGACAGCTATATATATGGATATGCGTTCTGGCAGAATGAAACAGCGGACGATGTAGAAACGAAGTTTCGAATTCAGGCCTATGCGGAATTAGTAGAAATGGAAAACAGTCCATATTCGGTTGCGTATGATACCAAATTGGAGAATACCTGGAAAGATGGGGAGAAACGGAAAGAAGAACGCAAAGCGTATGAAATGTCAGATGGATATGTTCCCATCCGATGTACAGATACAGAAAGTGTTCAGGTACGTCTTCCGGAAGAATATGTGTTTGACAAAGAAGATTATGAAGAGTATGAAAATACCAAATTTACCAAACCATGTGGGGATGGAGACAGCATCTATATCAGTTATCAGGCAGAATTTCTGGATGACAGGAACAATGCAGAATTGCAAAAAAAATATTGGACAGAAGGAAATGCACAAGAGAAGGAAAATGCAGAAAAGAAGGGCGGTACTTATGAAGCAGGGGAAATCAAGTCACTTTCCGTCAAGGAAGACCTCACCGTTTTTTATCTTGCTGAAAAAGAGGTGACGGAAGGCGGAACACAGCAGATTTCCTATCAGGCAGTGGCAGAAGTAGGGGGAAAATATCTGGTAAAATGCTATATCAGCGATGTGGCATCTCCGGGATATGAGCTGATGCTTGGCATGAATGAGGAAGCCCTGATAAAAGAACTGTTTTCTGATTTTAGGTGGTGAGCCTATGAATACACAGTGGGAATTGTATTTTCTGAGGCGGGAGATTGAGCGGCAGAAAATACAGAAACAGAGAAAGAAAAAGCGGCGCATATGGATTGCCGGTATAAGTGGACTGCTTGCATTGGTATTTCTTGCAGGCGGGATTTCTATGGTACGATTTTATAGAAGTGATTATGGAAAATTGAAGCGCGCAGCGGATCAGTATGATTTCAGACTGGCGGCAGTCAGGATGTCACAGTATGTGAATGAAAAATATGGAGAAGAGGTGTGCAGTTCCGGAGAGTTATCCGTCTCTCCCTGGGATCCATCCAATCTCCGATCTTATCTGGGGTTTCGGGCCGAATCAGAGGAGGATCCGGGCAAGGTGATCTATATGCTGTATTTGTCGAAAGAGAAAGTTGTGTATCTGGATACTTTTCAGTGGGAGGAGATTTCAGAAGATCTGATGCAGGAAGCTGCTGAGAAGACTGGAATTGATCAGGTGTGCTGTGACACGATGCAGTATTCGAGTGTGGAGCTGAGTGAGCCTTATTACTATTGTCCATGGGTGGCTGCAGGGGCATACATGACAGAATATGAAGGAAATCTGAAGCAGTTTTTTACAGAAGAGGTGAAGGTGCGTCAAGCTTTGCCTGATATAGAAAAATTGGGAGAACTTCGGATTAATGGGGCTTTTGCACTGTATTTTGGGGATTCTGCCGTACCGACCATGCGTGAACGGATTCAAAATCCAAATGTAGATTACCGAGAACAGTTTGAAACAGGGCTAAAAGCGATAGAAGAGAAATATCAGATCGATATTGCATCTGCTGTTTTGTTTCAAAGGGTATTTCTGGAGATGAAACAGGCAGTGACGGAAAAGGAGTCTTATTCGATTTTTCCGACGACATGGATGGAGTATGGAAAAGGGGAGACATTTTTCAGTCCGGCATATACACTTCTGAGCTTATCTTATGATCAGGTGTTTGAACCGAAAGCGGAAAAGGCAGCAGAAGGTGTGTATGTATTCTCAACCAATGGGAGAAGACGCATGACAGGGTATACCTGTAAAACAACAAAACCTCCAGAGGAAGTCCGTGATTTGGCAGAAAAAGAGCTCTCGGGATGGGAGTTTGATCAGACCTTGCTGTTCCATAGGAACGAGAATTACAGTACACAGGAATATCCGATTTCTTATGCCTTGGCAATTGATGCAGAGAAGCTGTATCCGGATCAGGAGATCTCTGTCATCGGATGGGATAATCTGGACTGGGCAGTGTGTCAGGCGAAAGAACAGAATCTATATCCGCCGAACCGTACTGCAAGAGCCACCTATCAAATGGAAGATGGGTTTATGGTATTTGGCGATACAGATGGATACGGAACGAAAAATTATGGGGATAAGCTGTATTCCATTTTGACCAGGTAATGGAGAGTGCAGGCGGAGGAGCGAAAATGGAAAAATATAATAAAAGAGTGCCTGGAAGGATATCCGGAGTTTTACTGATCTTGCTGGGAGGTTTGGGGATGGCATATAAAATCCTTCTGGTATGGATGGATATTCTGCTGATGCAGGAGTTTCAGAACGAAGAACTTCCGGAACTTGCACGGACGCAGATGGTTTTTACGGCAAAAGATGTATGTCTGGCGATTTTGTGTCTGATTTTGCTGATATGGGGAGTTCGTAAGATTGTGCGTGTGATCCGGTTTTACCGGTTTAAAAAGTTTATCGGAGATCGTGAGATCGTGGCTCTTGAGGAACTTGCAGAAAAGTTTCATACATCAAAGACGAAAATCCGCAGTGAACTGGAGATGATGATTCAACACAATTATTTGTTGCAGGGGCATGTGAATCAGGAGTTCCCGTGTTTGATCACAACGGATCAAAAATACAAGGAATATCTGCAGGTGCTTGAGACGTTGGAGCAGGAGAAGAAAGAATGGGAAGAACTGGGATTTGACGAAGAAAAACGAAAGATCGTGGAGCGTGCACAGAGCTGTCTTTCCAGGATTCAGGAGTCTGTGGCAGTCATTTCTGCGAAAAGAGAAGGAAAGGAAGTATTTCTGGAAGATCTGCACAAGCTGGAGTGCGGCGTGAAAAAGCTGATTTCCGTATGTAGTCATAATCCGGCAAATTTGCAGGAGATGAGCATGTTTTTGAATTATTATCTTCCTACGGCTGAAAAGTTTGCAAGAGAGTATGAGCAGCTTCTTGGGTATGAAAATTTCGGGGAAAATATGGAGAGTCTGAAACAAGATATCCCACAGGGAGTGAGGGAGCTTGCGGAAGCATTTGAACAGATTGCAATTCGGATGTGTGATAAGATGGAAATCAATATTTTCCAGGATATTACGGTTTTGGAAGTATTGATGGCTCAAAACAGCAGGAAAGGAGCAGGAACGGATGAGCAGAAAAAGAAAAATTCTTGATATTCTCGGTATGATTCTGGGAGTTCTTCTGGTGATCGTAAATGGAATGATGGTCGGTCTGGAATATATGTACCAGGTAGGGGATAAGATTTATATGCTCGGTACGATGCGCGACAAGATGATTCCACTTGTATTTGGTGTGTTCTGCTTTCTGCTTGGTGTGTTCCTGATCTACAGAGGGCCCCGGGATTTCAGACGATATCGCAGATATCAGCTTTTTAAAAGTATCTGTGCCGGAAGGGAATATGTAGAGATTGAAGAAATTGCCCGGGAAGGACGATGTTCTCCAAGTTCTGCGCTTCGAAGCACGAAACAGATGTTGAAAAAGCACTTGCTTACGGGAGCGGTTCTGGATGTGCAGGAAGGCATGATTCTGTTTGGCGAAGAGGTGAAAGCATCGTATCAGAAAGCATGGAGTCAGTGGAATCAAAAACAGAATGTGTACAGAGCAGTCGGGGTATCTCTGGAAGAGCAGGAGGCATTTCTTTTGGGAAAACAGCAGGCAGAAGAACTGCAGGAGCTGGCAGGAGAAATTGAGGAGTCTAATATTCGAGCCCTGCTGCAAAGGGTTGCAGAAGTCTATGTAAGCCGCTTTGATCATGCAGAGAAAGAGCGGGGCAATTTTGAGTTTCTTCAGACCGTACGGGCAGACTATTTGCCGGAGGTGGAAAAGATGGCACGAAAATATATTCAAATGGAAAAATTGGATGAGACAGCGAAAGATACGTTTGCGGCGGAAAAGTTTGGAAATTTCTGGAGAATTTCCCGGGAATGGATGGCCTTTGAATCTTCGCTGGCAAAGTCTCTGCAATGGTGTTATAATGGATGCAGACTATGAGAAAAATGTAATAAAGGAGCGTATCTAATTATGGGAAAGATTATGCTGACAGGTGACAGACCTACGGGAAGACTCCATGTGGGACACTATGTAGGTTCTTTAAAGCGCAGAGTAGAGCTGCAGAATACAGGAGATTTTGATGAGATGTTCGTGATGATCGCAGATGCACAGGCACTGACAGACAATGCGGACAATCCGGAAAAGGTACGTCAGAATATTATTGAGGTGGCGCTGGACTATCTGGCATGCGGACTGGATCCCCAAAAGTGTACACTGTTTATCCAGTCACAGATTCCACAGCTGTGTGAGCTTTCATTTTATTATATGAATCTGGTGACAGTTTCCAGGCTTCAGAGAAACCCTACGGTAAAATCTGAGATTCAGATGCGGAATTTTGAGGCAAGTATTCCGGTCGGATTCTTTACTTATCCGATCAGCCAGGCAGCAGATATCACTGCATTTAAGGCGAACGTAGTTCCGGTAGGAGAGGATCAGCTTCCGATGCTGGAGCAGACAAAAGAGATTGTAAGAAAGTTCAACTCTGTTTATGGAGATACACTGGTAGAGCCGGAGATCCTTCTTCCTGAAAATCAGGCATGTCTGCGTCTTCCGGGAACAGACGGAAAAGCGAAGATGAGTAAATCACTCGGAAACTGTATCTATCTTTCAGAGGAGCCGGATGAGATCCAGAAAAAAGTATTCGGCATGTTTACAGACCCGACACACATCAAAGTGTCAGATCCTGGAAAGCTGGAAGGCAATACAGTATTTACTTATCTGGATGCATTCTGCAGACCAGAGTATTTTGCAGAATTCCTGCCGGACTATGCAAATCTGCAGGAATTAAAAGATCATTATACAAGAGGCGGTCTTGGAGACATGAAAGTAAAACGTTTCCTGAATAACGTACTGCAGGCAGAACTGGAGCCGATCAGAAACCGCAGAAAAGAATATCAGAAGGATATTCCATATGTATATGAGATTCTGAAAAAAGGAAGCGAAAAGGCTGAAGCTGTTGCAGAGAAGACACTTCAGGAAGTGAAAGCATCCATGAAGATTAACTATTTTAACGATCAGGAACTGATTGCAGCACAGGCTGAAAAGTTCAGAGAAGAATAGAAAAGATACCGGGAATCCTGTGAAAACAGGAGGTTCCCGGTATCTTTTTTACAGATCGTCGATCAGTGCGGTACTTTTTGCATAGGCGGTACTTTTGGCTTCAAAGAAGTCAGTTTTTACCATGTTGGCATTGGAATACTGGCTCACCCAGCGCATACTGTCCGGTTCCTGTGTTTGATCCGGATAGATCGGATCAAACCCCAGATTTGTGAACCGCAGATTTCCGAGATACTGGATATATTCCGTGATCATTTCTTTTGTCAGTCCGGCAATCTGATTCCCGATCACATAATGCCCCCAGGCGATTTCCTGACGAACTCCTTCTTTTAACATTTCCTTTAATATTTCGATATGCTCCGGTGTAAATAACTCCGGCAGTTCTTTCTTCATTTCCAGGATCATATTGCGGAACAGCCAGAGATGCGTGTTCTCATCCCGGTTGATATAGCGAATTTCCTGAGCGGAGCCTGGCATTTTCCCGTTTCGGCTTAGGTTGTAGAAAAACATAAATCCGCTGTAGAAGTAAATCCCTTCCAGAATATAGTTTGCCATCATAACTTTCAGCAAGGTGAAATCGTCTTTTTTCTCCTGAAATTCATTGTACAAATCTCCGATAAAGGTGTTTCTTCTTAGTAAATGCGCATCGTTCTTCCACTGGTAGAGAATATCGTTTCGTTCTACTGGACTGCAGATGGAGTCCAGCATATAACTGTAACTCTGGCTGTGTACACATTCCTGAAATGTCTGGATCGAGAGACAGAGATTAATCTCGTTTGCGGTAATGTATTCACCGATGCACGGGAGGTTTGCAGTCTGGATGGAATCCAGAAACACAAGAAAGCTTAAGATCTTGTTGTATGCAGTGCGTTCGTTCTCAGTCAGATTCGGATAATCCTTGATATCCTGGGACAGGTTGATCTCCTCCGGAATCCAGAAATTATTCATGGCCTGCCGGTACCAGTTGTTCACCCAGGTGTAGCGCAGATTGTTGAAATCATTTAAGTTGGTTGTATTGCCGCCGATCATGCGGCGGAGACGGATATCCGTGTCGCCGCCGGGATTGAACAGAGGCTTTTTCTTTAATTCAGACATAAAAATTCTCCTTGTTTTTCTTATTCAGATCAGGAAGAGCAGCTTTCGCATTCTTCTACTTCCAGAGATTTGCTTCGTACATAGTAAATGGTTTTTACACCTTCTTCCCATGCTTTCAAATACAGGTTGAAAATCTGACGCATGGTGAAATCATTGGTGATGTAGATGTTCATGCTTTGCGCCTGGTCAATGTGCCTTTGGCGCACTCCGCAGGCACGAATGCTGTAAGTCTGATCGATCAGATGGGCGTTTTTGTAATACCAGTAAGTAGCCGGTGACAATTCCGGTGCGACTCGTGGGAGCATACTGCCTTTTTTCTCTTCCAGAAAATAACGTTTCAGGATAGGATCTAGTCCGGCAGTCGTCCCGGAGATGATACTGGTGCTGCTGGTAGGTGCAACGGCGAGCAGATACGCATTTCTCATGCCCTGTGTGGCAACCTTTTTTTGCAGGGCAAGCCATTTTTCTGAATGATAGTCTCTTTTTTCAAAGTAGGCGCCGCTTTGCCAGTCACTTCCATTAAAAAGAGAATAACTTTCCTTTTCCTCGGCGAGATTGGTACTTGCAAGAATTGCCGCATAATTGATCGTCTCAAATACAGTGTCAGCAAATTTCAGATGTTCTTCACTTTCCCAGATAATTCCGTGCTTTGCCAGCATGTGGTGGTAGCCGCTGACGCCAAGTCCGATGCTTCGGTATTTTTGATTGGTCAGCTTTGCATACGGAGTGGGATAGAAGTTCAGATCAATCACATTGTCCAGTGCGCGGACAGCGGTAGAAACAATCTCTTCCATATAAGAGGTATCCGTAACCGGAAGATGACCGAGGGAGAGACTGGCGAGATTGCACACCACGAATTCTCCGGGTCTGGTCACAGTGACAACGACGGTGTCTCCGTCTGTGGTCTGTACTTCTTTGCTTACTTCTTCAATTGCCTGCATATTCTGGGCAATCTCGGTACAGAGGTTGGAGCAGTAGATCATTCCGGCATGTCCGTTCGGATTCATGCGGTTGACCGTATCTCTGTTAAATGTAAACGGAGTTCCGGTTTCGGCAGCAGACCGAAGAACCAGGCGGATGATATCTTTGAGTGTGACTGTCCGTTTGGAAATACGGGCATCCTGTACACAATCCAGATAGCGGCGTTCCCATTCTTCTCCAAAGTAGTCTTCCAGATGGTATCCCTTTGCCTGAAAAATCTCATGCGGACACATTAAGTACCAGTTTTGATCCATATCTTCTTTTGCCATTTTCCAGAATAAATCCGGATAGCAGACTGCCGGAAATACGTCATGCGCTTTCATGCGGTCATCTCCGTTGTTCGTACGGAGCTGTAGAAATTCCGGGAGATCCCGGTGCCATACATCCAGATAGACGGCAACCGCACCCTGACGCATACCGAGCTGGTCTACGGCAACAGCCGTGTCATTGACCAGACGGATCCAGCGGATCACACCGCCTGCGGCACCTTCGAATCCGCGGATATTACTTCCGCTTGCCCGTACTTTTCCGAAATACATTCCCATACCGCCGCCGAATTTTGCTGACCTGGGCAAAATTATCGATACTTCGGTAAATCCCTTCCAGACTGTCTGGCACGGTATCGATGAAGCAGCTGGAGAGCTGATGATATGGCTTACGTGCATTGGAAAGTGTCGGTGTAGCCATAGTCACTTCCAGACGACTCAGCATATCATAGAATTTTTTTACCCAGAGCATCCGATCGTTTCTTTCATTCATGGCCAGATGCAGTGCGATTCCGAGAAACATCTCCTGTGGAGATTCCAGTGGAATATGGTCATGTGTGCGGATGACGTAGCGTTTCAGGAGCAGATCGAGTCCGGAAAAAGTAAATAAATTGTTGCGTTCCGCTTTTAAATAAGTTTCGGCAAGTAACAGCTCTTCCCGGGAGTAATGCTCCAGAATGTAGGAACCGTACAGATTCTGCCGGGTCAGATATACGAGTTTTTTGTAAAAATCAGAAAGTTCTCTGCGTATTTCTTCCTGTTTTAAGTGAAAACTGAATTGAAAATATAATAGTCTTGCAGCAATAAACTCCCATTTCGGAGCTTCTGCGGTGGTAAGTTCTGCTGCGGCCTGAAACAGACTTTCAAGCTTCTGCCCGCAGGTACTCTGCGGTGTGAGAAAACTGCGAAATTTTGTATTCAGATACTCCAAAGAGTAGCAGATTTCAGGGAAATCAGTCTGGATCTCAAGCAAAATCGCATCCAGTTTTAAACGGGCTTCATCAGGAAGAACGTTTGAAAACTCCTCTGAGAGTTTATTTCTATTAAAAATTCCTGTAGGATCGGTCGTTTGCATGTAGTGTCTCCTTTTCGTTTTAAGTTGTAAAAATACAAAATATAGTGGATTTGGAAATTATAACACAAGATATTGGATAATTCTAGTCCGGATTTGAAAAAAGTGATCAGTGAGAAAAATAATTGAGAACACAAAAAAACCTCTGCAGATATCCTGCAGAGGTTAGCGTGCGATAGAAGATTCGAACTCCCGACCTTCTGGTCCGTAGCCAGACGCTCTATCCAGCTGAGCTAATCGCACCCGTTAAGAACAAATGTCGTTCACAACGAAATTAAGTATAACCTGAAGCAATCGATTTGTCAACAACTTTTTGAAAAATTTAAAAATTTGAGATATGTACAGAGACGTAAGAAGGTGCTATAATAATCCAGATTGTATGAGGCAGAATTCTGCCTTAGAAACTATGGAGGACAAAAGATGTATCAGTATGATTATTTAATCGTAGGAGCCGGATTATATGGAGCAGTGATGGCACATGAGCTGCATAAAAAAGGGAAACACTGTCTTGTGATCGACAGAAGAGACCACATCGCTGGAAATATTTACTGTGAGGAGATCGAAGGAATCCATGTACACAAATATGGTGCCCATATCTTCCATACTTCCAATCAAAAAGTGTGGGAGTATATCAATCAGTTTGCCGAGTTTAACAACTATATCAATTCTCCGATTGCTGTATACAAGGATGAATTATACAATCTCCCGTTTAATATGAATACATTCAGCAAAATGTGGGGAATCCGTACACCCGGGGAAGCGAAAGAAATGATTGCAAAACAGGTGGCAGAATGTCAGATTACAGAGCCAAAGAATCTGGAAGAACAGGCATTGTCTCTGGGCGGTCGTGATGTTTATGAAAAATTGATCAAAGGGTATACAGAAAAGCAGTGGGGACGTGACTGCAAAGAACTCCCGGCATTTATTATCAAACGGCTTCCGTTCCGTTTTACTTATGACAACAATTATTTCAATGACCGCTATCAGGGAATTCCGATCGGCGGTTATAATGGAATCATCGAGAAGATGTTAGAGGGGGTGGAAGTCAGAACAGGTGTTGATTTCTTTGAATTCCGAAAAGAACAGGCGGATATTGCAGAAAAGATTATTTTTACAGGAATGATCGACGAGTATTTTGAGTATCGGCTGGGAGCACTTGAGTATCGTTCGGTGAGATTTGAAACAGAAGTATTAGACTGTGATAACTATCAGGGAAATGCAGTGGTCAATTATACAGAGCGGGAAGTTCCGTACACAAGAATTATCGAGCACAAGCATTTTGAATTCGGACAGCAGGAGAAAACCGTAATTTCCAGAGAATACTCTTCTGAGTGGAAAGTGGGGATGGAACCGTACTATCCGGTAAATGATGAAAAGAATACCAGATTGTTCGAAAAATATCAGGAGCTGGCAAAAGCGGAAGGAAATGTCATTTTTGGAGGTCGTCTCGGCGATTATAAGTATTACGATATGGATAAAGTGATCGAAGCAGCACTGAATCGACTGGAAACAATGGAATAGAAAAGGGTGAGAAGATGGAAGAAAACAAGAAAAAAAATCTGATGCGTCAGATCATCCGTTTTGCATTTGTAGGCGGAAGTGCATTCGTCATTGACTATGGAGTGATGATCTTTCTGACAGAGCTGATCGGAATCAATTATCTGATTTCCAGCGGAATTTCATTTTCGGTTTCGGTTATTTACAATTATATTTTGAGTGTACACTGGGTATTTGATGTGGCGGAGGACAGAAGCAAGAGAGCAGAGTTTGTCTATTTTCATCATACTTAGTGTGATCGGACTAGGAATCAACCAGCTCGTGATGTGGATCGCAGTCGATATTTTTAGAATGTTCTACATGATCGCAAAGAGTCGGGGCAACAGACAATTGTAATGGTATATAATTTTATTACGAGAAAACTGTTTCTAGGAAAAATAGAGACAGAAACACATGATGCAGGCACAGAAAAGTGCTTGCATTTTTTATGGAAATCGAGTAAGATACAATTACTTTTTATATTCTTTAATTCATATGACGGCAGGAAGTTTTCTGTCATCAGATACAGATTCGGTCGAATCTATTTTTCACAGAACAGTAGTTAAAAAGAGAGCAAGGATGCAGAGAGGAGAAGGAGTGAAAGACGAGAAAGGATATGATGTAGTTCGTTTTATTGAACATGGAGGAAAATGCAGGCCTGCCATGGACTATGTGAGAGGGCAAACTTTAATTGGACGTCTTCAGACGGAGAAAAAGATACCAAAAAAGCTTTTATTTCAATGGTTTCGGATGCTGTGTACCCAGCTGGATTGTTATCATCGAAGTAAAGGGATGCAGTGTTACCGGTATTTGAGCCCGTACAGTGTGATCGTAACGCGGGAGGAGAAGCTGCTTTTACTGGATCTGAGTGTACCCGGCAACGGATTTGTGATGAAGAAAATGCAGATACCGGCTGTCCGCGCGCATTTCGTGATGCCAGCAGGAAAGAAACGAAGCGGCATGGCAGTCGGAATAGACTTGTATGGTCTCGGCAAATTGTTTCAGTTTATGCTGGCATATACGAGTGTGGTTCCGCCGCTTACCTGGAAGGAGGAGTTTATGATGTCATTGGTGATCCAAAAATGTACAGGGGAAAATGGAAAGAAAACATACCGGGAATTTGATCAGATCCTGCGGGAACTGCCAAGAGGCGACAGGCGGAAATCCTGTTTCCGTAAAATAAAAAAAGCCCTATAACAGGGAGGATGCCAGGTGACCGTTGTCACGGTCCCTGGCGAGTATTATGAAAAAGTTTATTCGAATAGTATCACTACTATGCGGCATCTTTTGCTATCAAATGTTTTATCTTCATTTGATATTTATAGTATAGTCAGGAGAAATGAAGAAACAATGTTAATAAAATGAAAGAATTTTGAATGATAAATGAACAAATTATGAACAGCAAAGTCGCGGTTGTAAGGGGAAAGAGAACTTGATATAATGGACAAAATGACAGATGTGAAAGGAAAGGGAGGATAAGAGATGTCACAGAAAGAATTTCTGGAAGAGCTGCGCACAGCGTTGAGCGGAAAACTGAGTGCTCAGGCTGTTTTAGAGAATATAGAGTATTATCGTAATTATATAGAAGGAGAAGTGCGAAGTGGCAAATCCGAAGCTCAGGTGTTGGAGATGCTCGGAGATCCGTGGATTCTGGCAAGGACGATCTCAGATGCGCAGGATGGTACGGATGATTCGATTGTAAATGAAGCGGGCGGCAGCGATTATGGTGCTTACGGAGAAGAGACCGGCAGACAGGACATGCATTTTCAGGAATTGAGATTTCCGTGGTGGAAGATCGCGCTGATCATTCTGGCTGTGATCCTTGGAATTGTTCTGGTTATTTCTGTGATCACGGGGCTCATCAGACTTCTGCTCCCGGTTCTTGTTCCAATTCTGATCGTGTGTCTGATCGTGCAGTTTTTCAAGGGAAAACGTTGATAGAGATAAAGTAAAAGACCGATGGGGGAGCCATCGGTCTTTTGAGGGGAGTATAAATAATTAATAAGGGGTTGTAGAAAGACTACTTTCTACAAGCACAAGTATAATATAAGAAATTGGAAAATGCAAGCAAAAATCAAAAATTCCGAATAAAATTGAAAGATGCAGAGATACTATGAGTGTACCAAATAAATTTTTCAGGAGGAATACTCATGGCTAAGAACTACAGCAATAAAGAAAACAACAGAAACATGGCAAACAACAATGCATCAGAAAACGGATATTCATCATATGCAGATGAACAGAACAGAAACAGTAAAAACAGCAGAAATACAAATAAGACAACATCGAAAAACTGCCATAGAAACGGCACGAATTCCAGCGAAAACATGAATAACGCCAGATAATATCAGAGCGGGACTCATGTAAGTGAAAAAAAGAGGATACGATTTTAGTGTGCAGACAGCAGCAGAATCGTATCCTCTTCTTTACTATACGTGTGAATTATAGTAATATGAGTACAGATATTTGACACACGCAATGCGTGTATTCGGATACATATGGAGGAATATATGGAAAGATTTGAATTGATAGCACCGTGTCATTTTGGACTCGAAGCGGTGCTCAAAAGAGAAATTCTGGATCTGGGATATGAAATCTCCCAGGTGGAAGACGGACGTGTTACTTTTTATGGAGATGCAGAAGCCGTATGCAGAGCGAATGTATTTTTGCGGACAGCAGAGCGTATTTTGATCAAGGCAGGATCATTTAAGGCGGTTACATTTGATGAATTGTTTGAAAAGACCAAGCAGATCCCCTGGGAGCATTATATCCCGCGAGATGGAAAGTTCTGGGTTACGAAGGCTGCATCGGTAAAAAGCAAGCTGTTCAGTCCATCGGATATTCAGTCAATCATGAAGAAAGCGATGGTGGAGCGGTTGAAGAGCTGCTACCATATTTCCTGGTTTGAGGAAAGTGGAGCATCCTACCCGGTGAGAGTGTTTCTTATGAAAGATATTGTCACGGTAGGGATTGATACATCCGGGGTTTCACTTCATAAGAGAGGATACCGGCAGCTGTCAAGCAAAGCGCCGATCACAGAGACACTGGCGGCGGCACTGATCATGCTGACGCCATGGAAGAAAGATCGTATCCTGGTGGATCCGTTCTGTGGAAGCGGAACATTTCCGATTGAAGCGGCGATGATGGCAGCAAACATTGCGCCGGGTATGAATCGTTCTTTTACTGCCGAGGAATGGACCAATCTGATTCCAAAGAAAGAATGGTATGACGCTGTCAATGAGGCGAATGACCTGATACAGGACGACGTGGAAGTAGACATCCAGGGATATGATATTGATCCGGACGTGGTAAGAGCGGCGAGAAAGAATGCAGAAGATGCAGGCGTGGATCATATGATCCATTTTCAGCAGAGAGCCGTGCAGGATCTGCGCCATCCGAAGAAATACGGTTTTATCATCACAAATCCGCCGTATGGAGAGCGTCTTGAGGAGAAAAAGGAACTTCCGAAGTTATACTCTGATTTTGGAGAAAGTTTCCGTACTCTGGATTCATGGTCAGCGTATATGATCACAAGCTATGAAGATGCAGAGCGCTATTTTGGAAGAAAAGCAGACAAAAACAGAAAAATCTACAATGGAATGCTGAAGACATATTTTTACCAGTTTATGGGACCGAGACCGCCAAAAGCAAAGAAATAGAGGAATAACAGATGGAAAAGAGAATTATTTTTGCAACCGGAAATCAGAATAAGATGAAAGAGATCCATATGATCCTGGCTGATCTGGGAATGCCGATCTATTCTATGAAAGAAGCTGGAATTGATATTGATATCGTAGAGGATGGAACCACATTTGAGGAAAACGCACAGATTAAGGCAAAGGCAATCGCAAAGTACTTGCCGGATGATATTATTCTGGCAGATGATTCCGGGCTTGAGATTGATTATCTGAATAAGGAGCCGGGAATTTATTCGGCCAGATATGCGGGAGTTGATACTTCCTATGATATCAAGAATCAGATGCTTCTGGACAGGCTTAAAGGAGTGCCGGATGAAAAGCGTACCGCAAGGTTTGTCTGTGCCATTGCGGCGGCATTTCCGGATGGTACAGTAGAAACTGTTCGTGGTACGATCGAAGGAATGATCGGATATGAGATTGCAGGAGAACATGGATTCGGATACGATCCGATTTTCTATGTTCCAGAGTATGGCTGCACAACAGCAGAGATGGACCCGGTACAGAAAAATGAACTCAGTCACAGGGGACGTGCACTTCGTGCCATGCGTGCGATTATGGAAGTAAAAGAGAGAGAAGAATAGAGGGCGTATTTTATGAGAGTATTGATCGTCAGTGATACTCATGGAAGACATACAAGTCTTGACAGGGCGCTGAAAGAGGCCGGAGAGATCGACATGTTTATCCATCTGGGAGATGTAGAAGGCGGAGAAGATTATATTGAGGCTGTTGTAGAATGTGAAAAACATATGATAAGAGGAAATAATGACTTTTTCTCCTATCTTCCGGCGGAAGAAGAGTTCTGGATCGGAAAGAAGAAAGTGTTTATTACTCATGGACACAGTTATTATGTTTCAATGGAGACAGAGCAGATTCGGGAGGAAGGGGCTGCAAGAAATGCGGACATTATTATGTTCGGTCACACCCATCGCCCGTATTTTGAAGAAAGAGACGGGATTACTGTGTTAAATCCGGGAAGTCTGTCTTTTCCGAGGCAGGAAGGAAGAAAGAGCAGTTACATGATTCTGGAGACAGATGGAGAAGAAAAATATGAATTTGTGCAACATTTCTTGTAAAAAAATAGAAAAACAAAGAAGTGTTGGCGAAAATGCGGATATATATTTTGTTTACATGTTGACATTTTGTGAAAATATGGTATAATGATTTAAAACTTAGGGTGGTAATTGTTTTACAAGCTAGACCTATTTACATTGTTGCTATGAGAGCAGATTTCTTGTACAACGGGGTAAATAGGTCTTTTTTTGTCTGTATGTAAGTAATGGTGTTTTAGGAGTGGGCGAGAGTCGTGATAATTCAAAGGATTTTAAACAACAATGTTGTAATTGTGAAAAATAAAAAGGGACAAGAAGAAATCGTGTGTGGAAAAGGAATTGCGTTTAAGAAAAAAGTTGGTGAGTTTGTAGATGTTTCCGCAATCAATAAGGTGTTTACTCTTCGCGGGAGAAAAGAATTAGAATATTTTCAGGAATTATGGGAAGAGATTCCGGTGGAATATTTTAAGGTTGCAGATGATGTTGTAGGGATGATAAAACTGGAGCTTGGAAAGAAAATCAGCGACACACTTTATATTTCTCTTATAGACCACATTTATATGGCAGTCCAGAGGAGCGAAAAAGGGATACAGGTGAGAAATGCCATGATGTGGGATATTCAGCGGTTTTACCCGGAAGAATTTCATCTGGGTGAAAAAGCATTGGGAATGATTCAGAAAAAATTGAATGTATCTTTGTTGCAGGATGAGGCAGCTTTTATAGCGCTTCATATCGTCAATGCATCTGCAGATGGAAGTGATATGACAAAAGTGTTGGAAATTACAAAGCTTATCGGAGAAATTGAGACGATTGTCAAAAGATATTATCGCATGGAATTTGAAAATGAGTCAGTATATTATTACCGCTTTGTAACACATTTAAAATTTCTGGCACAGAGGCTGGTGACAAAAACGACATATGATGAGGAAGAAAGTGAACTGTTTACCATGGTCAGAGATAAATATGATCAATCGTACCAGTGTGTAGAGCGAATTGCAAAGTTTATACAGGAAGAATATCACTGTGGTCTTTCCGGGGAAGAAAAGTTATATTTGACAATTCACATTGAACGGGTAACAGAAAAAGGAATGAAAGGAAAAAAGAACGAAAATGAGGCGGAAATATGAAAAACTGGCACAGGAAATTGTGAAAAAAGTAGGAGGAAAGGAAAATATTATCAGTTTGAGACATTGTGTGACACGTCTCAGATTTCAATTGAAAGATGTTGAAAAGGCAGATACAAAGGGGCTGGAAGCAACAGATGGTGTGATTACAGTAGTCCAGGCGTTGAGTGAATATATGGTAGTTATCGGGCAGCATGTAGGGGAAGTATACAAAGAAGTATGCATCCAGGCGGGGCTGGATACTGCAAAAGAGAATACTTGTGAAAAGCCGGAGAAAAAAAGCGGGTTGGAAACAGCACTTCTGACCGTGATGGCGGGAATTGGCCCTACGCTGTATCTGCTCGGAGCAAGTGGAATGATCAAAGGAATACTTGCTGTATGTGTTATGCTGGGATTATCAGCAGATACAACTGTTTATACGGTAATGTATGCATTGGGAGATGGCCTTTTATATTTTCTGCCTTTGGTGTTGGGGTATAATCTGGCAAAATATTGTAAAATCGAACCTTTTGTTGGTGTGTGGCTGGCAGCGGCCATGTGTTATCCCAAAATACAGGGACTTGAGATCAGTATATTGGGAATGAACAATACAGTCCACTATACATCGACTTTTTTACCAATTATATTTTCGGTATTAATTGCGTCACTGATTTATCGTTTCCTGGAAAAACGGATGTCGGAAACAAGGAAAAATCTTGTGATTCCGCTTTTGACGCTTTTGGTGGCATTTCCATTCGGCATTCTGGTGGCAGGTCCGTTTGGAAACTGGATGGCAGAATGGCTTCACAGAGGAATTATGGCATTGTGTGGATTCTCGCCTGTTTTGATGGGAGTTTTGATAGGTGGATTGTGGCAGGTTCTGGTATCTGTCGGGATACATGGAATTATTACCGTATTGGCATTTGCCGATGTTCTTGCAGGAAACAGCAGTCCATTGTTAGCACTTTCTTATAGTGCATCCTTTGCTGTCAGCGGAGTTGCATTTGCGGTATTTATGAGATCCAGAAATAGTGGAGAAAAACAGACAGCCAAAGCGGGTGCAGTTTCTGCGATCATGGGAGCAACAGAACCGGCGATGTATGCACTGATCAAACCTGATAAAAAGCGGTTTGCACTGTGTTGTGCCGGAGGCGCGCTTGGGGGTGCGACAGCAGGATTTTTTGGAATTTCAATGCATGCATATGCAGGAATGGGAATAACGGGTCTTTTTGGATTTTTTCAAACAGGAGATGTAAAGCTGGTGGGAGTATTGCTGATGGCAGTATTGCCGTTTGGATTTACATGGTTGATAGAGATGCTGTTATACAGACAAGAAAAAGCCGTGGAAAGTGAAGAAATAATTGTGATGCCGGTCAATGGGTCTGTGGAACAATTGGAGAATGCTGAGGATACAGTGTTTGCAAGCAAGGCATTAGGAGATGGTGTACTGTTACATTCTGATGATGGAAAAGTCTATGCACCGTGTGATGGGATTATACAAACCGTGTTTCCGACGAAACATGCAATTGGGATAGAAAGCACAGACGGAAGCGAGATTTTGATCCATATGGGAAATAATACGGTGGCTCTGAATGGAAAATATTTTACTGTGCATGTGAAAGAGAAGGATGAAGTGAAAGCAGGCCAGATTTTAGCTGAGTTCGATAAAAAAGAGATAGAAGCGCAAGGCTATAACTGTGAGATACCGATGGTTGTGACTAATATGGAGATGTATGAAATGTCAGGAGAGCCGACATACAGAAATTATAAGAAAGGAGAAGAAATTTTCAGGCTGAAAAAGAAAACCAATGTTTAAATATGATTAGGAGGAAGATGAAAATGAACAAAGTCAACAGACAAAGACCGTTTGGAGCGAAGGATAAATGGTCATATGCAATGGGAGATTTAGGGTGCAATATGAGTTTTGCGCTGAACAGCTATTTGATGCTGTTTTATACACAGTATATTGGGCTGGATTTAGGAACATGGGGAATCATTATTTTGCTTTTGAAAATCTGGGATGCGATTAATGATCCGATCATGGGAGCATTAATGGATGCGTTGAAACCGGGAAAAAGAGGAAAATTTAAAACTTATATTTAGTGTCTGCTGATTAAGCAGCTATCTGTAACTTCCAACTCTTATATCTGTTCCGGTCATACCAGAATCGGAACAGATGCAAAAGAGCACAAAGTATTCGCCTCTGAATCCTGAACAGATTCGTCA
>ENA-OQIT01000120-OQIT01000120.1-human-gut-metagenome-genome-assembly--contig:-NODE-120-length-18747-cov-2.677820_pt1 | contig 18747 bp, 17 predicted proteins | sample MGYA00242587_ERZ504752 | MGnify/ENA primary metagenome ERZ504752 (study PRJEB26092, sample SAMD00036352) | human gut metagenome | host: Homo sapiens | study: EMG produced TPA metagenomics assembly of... | reverse complement strand
TTTTTATCAGTCTTTTAGTAAAGCTTTGCGCCAACCTCTCTCGGGCGGAAGTTTTGATCTTCCAGCGCTTTCATAATTTCGTGCTTGTGTTCGGTGCCAAAGGCCTCCATGGTGATACGAAGCTCCACAGCCGCATTCCGGTTGGTGCTGACAAACTGATTATGTTCCAGTTTGATGACATTTCCTTTTTCGTTTGCAATGATCGATGCCACTCTTACCAGTTCGCCCGGCTTGTCCGGAAGAAGCACTGCAACCGAGAAAATACGGTCTCTCTGGATCAATCCATGCTGTACGATAGAAGACATGGTGATCACATCCATATTTCCGCCGCTTAACACGCAGACCGCTTTTTTTGCCTTTCAAATTCAGCTGTTTTAATGCTGCCACAGAAAGGAGTCCTGAATTTTCTACGATCATCTTATGGTTCTCCACCATATCCAGAAATGCTCCGACTAATTCATCATCATCCACCAGAAGAATCTGATCTACATATTTCTGCACATATGGCAGATTCTGTTTTCCGACCGCTTTTACCGCAGTACCGTCCGCAATCGTGTTGGCACTTGGAAGTTCCACCACTTCTCCGGCCTTTAACGCCGCAGTCATGCTCGCCGCTTCTCTCGGCTCCACACCGATCACCTGAATCTTTGGATTGAGCATCTTGGCAAGTGTCGCCACTCCTGTGATCAGTCCGCCACCGCCGATCGGAACCAGAATATAGTCCACCGTCGGGAGCTCCTGAATGATCTCCATTGCAATCGATCCCTGCCCGGTCGCCACATCCAGATCATCAAAAGGATGGACAAACGTATAACCATGTTCTTCCGCAAGCTTGTATGCATACGCACAGGCATCATCGTAGACGTCTCCATAGAGGATCACTTCCGCGCCATAGCTTTTGGTACGGTTTACCTTAATCAGAGGAGTTCCGATCGGCATTACGATCGTTGCCCTGCAGCCATAACGTTTTGCCGCATACGCAACGCCCTGCGCATGATTTCCCGCAGATGCCGTGATCAGTCCTTTACTTCTGTCTTCTTCTGACAATGTGCTGATCTTGTAGTAGGCTCCGCGCAGCTTATACGCTCCTGTATGCTGCATATTTTCCGGTTTCAGATAAATCCTGGCACCTGTTTGGGCGCTCAGATATTCGCTGTACACCAGCTTTGTCGGAGTCGTCACCTGTTTTACTACTTCACTTGCTTCTTCAAATTTCTCCAAAGTCAACATCTTCCATCCCTCTTTCTGTCATTTTGACATATTTTTATTCTTCTGTTTCTTCCGTCTTGGAATCACTGTAAAACAACGCATTGACAAATTCATCTGCATCAAACTTCTGCAGATCATCAATAGATTCTCCAACCCCGATATATTTGACCGGAATTCCAAGTTCTGACTGGATTGCCACTGCGATTCCGCCTTTGGCTGTTCCATCCATCTTCGTCAGGATCACCCCTGTGATATCTGCAACCTCATTGAACTCTCTTGCCTGAGCCAGTGCATTCTGTCCGGTGGTCGCATCCAAAACAACCAGCGTCTCTCTGTACGCTTCCGGATATTCCCGGTCGATCACGCGGTTGATCTTTTTCAGTTCTTCCATCAAGTTCTTTTTATTGTGAAGGCGTCCTGCTGTATCGCACAATAAAATATCCGCTTTTCTTGCGCGCGCCGCTGCCACTGCATCAAATACAACAGAAGCCGGATCTGCACCTTCCTGGCCGCCGATCATCTCTACTTCTGCACGGTTGGCCCATTCTTTTAACTGCTCTCCAGCAGCTGCACGAAATGTATCTGCAGCTGCCAGAATGACTCTTTTATGCTGCTCTCTGAATTTTCCCTGCCAGTTTTCCAATGGTGGTCGTCTTTCCCACTCCGTTGACTCCGATCACAAATACAACGGACTGTCTCTCCTCAAATTCGTAAGCAGTCTCTCCCACATCCATCTGCTCTTTGATGCTGTCAATCAGAAGCTGTCTGCAGGCAGCAGGTTCTTTGATATGCTGCTCTTTCACTTTCCGGCGCAGATCCTCTATAATCTCCATCGTAGTATGTACTCCAAGATCTCCCATGATCAGAGTCTCTTCCAGCTCCTCATAAAAGTCCTCATCAATTTTGGAAAATCCGTGAAAAATACTGTCCATTCCGGATACGATATTATCTCTTGTCTTTGTCAGACCTGAGACAAGTCTTCTAAAAAACCCTTTCTTCTCTTCCATATGCTCTTCCTTTCCTTTTTTCTTGACATCAGGTCAGATCTTCCTCCAGCAGATCTACAGATACCAGTGTGGAAATCCTTTTTCCTGCATGGTGATTCCATAGAGCCTGTCTGCTGCCGTCATCGTTCCTCTTCTGTGAGTGATGACGATAAATTGAGTATGTTTTGTCAGCTTGTGCAGATACTGCGCAAACCGGTCTACATTACTGTCATCCAGTGCCGCCTCGATCTCATCCAGAAGACAGAACGGAGACGGTTTCAGATTCTGGATCGCAAATAACAGCGAAATGGCTGTCAATGCTTTTTCTCCACCGGAAAGCTGCATCATATTCTGCAGTTTCTTTCCCGGCGGCTGGGAAATGATCTTAATTCCTGCCTCCAGGATATCTGCCTCTTCATCCAGCTCCAGAGTTCCTTTTCCGCCTCCGAACAATTCCTTAAATGCCTTGTCAAATTCCTTCTGGATCTCGCCGAATTTCTCAGAAAACTGTTTCCGCATTCCCTCATCCAGCTCCTGAATGATCTGTTCCAGAGTTTTCTCCGCTGTGACCAGATCCTCATACTGGCCGGACAGAAAGGTGTGTCTTTCCAGAAGTTCCTTATAATCCTCAATAGCATTTACATTTACAGGTCCCAGCTTTCTGATATCATCTTTAATCTGAGCTGCCTGTCGCTTCATCTGCGAAAGATCAGTAAGTTCCTCTTTTCTGTAGGAAACGGCATTATTGGGAGTGATCTCATACTCGGACCACATATAGGCAATCCGCTCTTCCCTGTTCTCCTCCAGCTTGTCCATCTGTCCCTGCAGACGGTAACATTCCTTATCCAGAAGTCCGATCTGACCGGACAGATAATCTCTTTTCTCAAAAAAATCTTTATGCTGAGAAGTTCTGCTCTCTTTCTCCTTCTGCAGATTTTTCAGCTGCATCTGTGCCTGTTCTTCATGAAGGACAGACTCTTCCGACTCTTTTTTCAGCTGGGTGATCATCTCCTGCTTCTTTTCCATCTCTTCACTGCTGTGAGCAAGAGACTGATAAATATCCTCTTTCTCAGTCATAAAAGCTGTGATTTCTGCTTTCAGACGGCTCAGGTTTTCCTGGTCAAATTTCTCTTTCTGTTCAAGAGCGGATGACTGAAGACGGATTTCTTCTAACTCCCGGGTGATTTTCTTCTCTTCTTCTTTCCATTCATCCAGTTCTGACTGCTTTGCCTCAATAAAACTCTCCAGTTCTTTCTCATCCTGCTTTGAATTCTCCAGTTCCCTGGCAATCCGGTCATGATCCTGCCGGATTTCCATGACCTGGCGTTTGATCTCTGCCTGATCTCTGTTGATCTGCGCATATCCGCTTCGGATCTCCTCAGCTTTCTTTTCCTGCTGTTTGATATTCATTCTGGCAGTATTCTGTTCTATATATTTCTGACGGAGTTTTTCCTGAAATCCTGCAATAGCATCACGAAGCCTGTTTCTCTGATTTTTATTTTCCTCAACAGCATTCTGCATTTCGGTCAGATTCTGCTTCAGCTGATTTACTTTTGTTTCCAGTTCCTCTATTTCACGCCGTCTTCCAAGCAGATTGCTGTTGTTTCTGAAGGCACCGCCGGTCATGGAACCTCCCGGGTTTAAGGATTCACCCTCTGTTGTGACCATTCTCAGACTGTGTCTGTATTTTTTTCCTATTGCAATGGCATGATCAATGTTATCAACTACCAGCACTCTTCCAAGAAGGAATTTCGTGATCTGCTGATACTGAGAAGCTACGGACACCAGTTCGCTGGCAATCCCCACAACGCCCGGCTCTTTCAGTGCTTCTTTCGGTGTAAACTCACCTCTGGGACTTATGCTGCTCATGGGAAGAAAGGTCGCACGTCCATAACGATTCTTTTTCAGAAATTCAATCATAGTTTTGGCAGTCTGCTCATTATCTGTAACAATATTCTGAATGCTCCCACCAAGAGCTGTCTCGATAGCGATCTCATAATCTTTGTTTACCTGGATCAGATCTGCGACAACACCCTGGATTCCCGGAACACGTTCTTTTTGTTCCATAACTCTCCGGATACTGTTTCCGTATCCATCATAGCGCTCCGCGATATTTCTGAGAGAATCCAGCCGGGATGCCTCTCTGTGATAGGCTGTCTGTTCTACTTCCAACTTTGTGTTCTGTTCCTTCTAGCTTTTTCCTGAATCTTCATCACACTCAGATTCAGATGTTCACATTCCTCATTGGCTATTTTCAATCTGGGATGTAATCTCATCATACTGTTTCCGGGCTGTAGTCAGAATGGTCTGCTGTTCTTCCTCTTCACTCTTCAGTCTGAGAATACGCTGGCTGATCTCTGCCTTACGGATTTCTGCCTGTTCCATCATTGCATCAAATCTCTGGGCTTTACCCTTGACATTGGCGCGGCTGTTCAAAATTTACAATAATCTCATTTTTGCCATTCTCCACTTCGAGAGTACAGGCTTCCATATTCTCCTGCGCTGTCCTTAATTTCTCTTCTTCCTCAGAAAGTTTCTTACGGACAGCCTTTAACTGTGCATAAATATTCCGTTTTTTCTTCTTCAAGTTTCTTCTTTGAATCTGTTCTTACTGAAAGTTCAGCCTCAATAGTCTGGATACGTCCCTTATAATGCTCTTCATTCTGTGCCCCTGCCAGTATCTGCTCATTTAATACATTGATCTGGCCTTCCAGCTGTTGTTTACGGATTGCCTGCTCCTGACCGGAAATGCGAAGTGCATCCATTTTGGAATTTAAATCTTCCAGTTCCTGTTCCAGACGTTCATATTCCACCTTGGTCCGGTCATAGGAACTCTGGGTATCCTTCAGCTGATTCTGCGCAATTATGTTCTTCTCTTCCAGTTCCTTGAGTTCTTTGGCTGCAGCAGCATACTCCATCAGGAACATATTCACATCCAGTTCCTTAAGCGTCTCTCTTTTGGAAAGATAAACTCTTGCTGTCTCTGACTGTTTCTCCAGTGGTTCCAGCTGTCTGGTAAGCTCCGAGAGGATATCTGTCACTCTGACCAGGTTCTGGCGTTCTTCCTCCAGTTTTTTGATCGTGGTATTCTTTCTTCTCTTAAATTTAACAATACCTGCTGCCTCATCAAAAAGCTCTCTTCTCTCTTCCGGTTTACCGCTTAGGATCCTGTCGATCTGTCCCTGTCCGATAATGGAATATCCTTCTTTACCGATACCTGTATCATAAAACATCTCATTGATATCTTTCAGTCTGCAGGCACTTCCGTTGATCTTATATTCACTCTCTCCTGAACGGTAAAGCCTTCTGGTAACCGTAACCTCGTTAAAATCAACCGGAAGCTTATGGTCTGAATTATCCAGTGTGATCGCCACCGATGCATAACCCAGGGGTTTTCTTGTCTCTGTACCGGAGAAAATAACATCCTGCATATTTCCTCCTCGCAGAGATCTGGCACTCTGTTCACCCAGCACCCATCTCACCGCATCACCGACATTGCTCTTTCCACTTCCGTTCGGACCTACAATACCGGTGATCCCGTTATGAAATTCAAAATTGATCTTCTGGGCGAAAGACTTAAATCCCTGTACCTCTATATTCTTTAAATACATAATTCTCCTGTTTATTTTTCTGAGTACACGAATCGCCTGGTATGCTGCGGCCTGTTCTAGCTGCTTTCTTTGTATGACCGCTTCCCTGTCCCATCACTTTTCCGTTTACTCTTGCCTCCACAGTAAAGTTTTTTGTTATGATCCGGGCCTTCTTCTTTTGTCAGAATATATTCCACCGGCTGTGTTCCGTTTTCCTGCACGATTTCCTGCAGGATGGTCTTGCTATCATAAAAGAGCTGTTTATGTTCAATATCATTCAGGATAAAATTCAGCACAAACTCCTTTGCATTAGCAAAACCACCATCCAGATAGATAGCTCCCAATAAAGCCTCTGTTGCATCAGAGACGATAGAATCCCTGTTTCTTCCGCCGGTCATATCCTCTCCCTTTCCAAGCAACAGAAACTGCGGCAGTCCGAATTCTCTTGCACAATAGGCAAGGCTTGGCTCACACACCAGGCTGGCTCTCTTCTTTGTCAGCTCTCCCTCCGGTATCTGGGTAAATCTTGCATACAGATAATCACTGCTGATCAGCTCCAGCACAGCATCTCCCAGAAACTCCAGTCTCTCATTGCTGCCCAGCTTCCCCAACTTCTTCTCATTTGCATAGGAACTGTGAGTCAGTGCCTGTGTAAGATAATGTTTATTTTTAAAATGATATCCTATGATTTCTTCTAATTCTTCTGTCTTTCTATTCATTCCTCTAACCCTCTCCATATGCGCAGGGCTGTCATCTGACAACCCTGCGACATCATTTTTTGTAACTGCTCAGTGTGCCTGTATTATGCTCCTGTCAAATTTCAGACTGCCGGACAGTTACATTTTTATTTAATTGTCCGAATTGCTTCAACAGCATCACCGACTGTCTGAATCTGTTCGACAGATTCATTATCCAGCTCAATGTCATACTCCTCTTCAATCCCCATAATAATCTGAAAAATATCAAGAGAGTCTGCACCAAGATCATCTACAAATGTAGTGTCTTCTGTGATCGAATCTGCATCAATATTCAGAACCTCTGCTATGATAGCTTTTATTTTCTCCAGTTCCATCTTCAACCCTCCTTCCTGTTTCTGTTCCTGTCCTGCTCTATTCTGCTCCGGACTTCAGTAATTCCTGATCCTCCAGGATACGCTCTGCGATCTTCTCGTTGATCTTCTCCTGTTTAAACTGTACACACTGGAAAATACCATGTTTGATCTCAATGGCTTTGGCACTCCCATGCGTCTTTACCACAAGTCCTTTAAGCCCCAGAAGCGGTGCTCCGCCATATTCCGTTGCATCAAAGGATTTCAGAGTTTCTTTCAGTGCAGGCTTTACCAGAAGTGCACCGATCTTACTTCTTGTGCTGGTCATCATTCCTTCTTTGATCTTCTGGACCAGGGCAGAACCAACTCCCTCATATAATTTAAGGATCACATTTCCCACAAATGCTTCGCATACGACCACATCCGCATATCCTGCCGGGATATCTCTGGCTTCTATACTTCCGATGAAATTAATGCTTTTGCATTCTTTCAGAAGGGGGAAAGTTTCTTTTACAAGTGCATTTCCCTTCTCCTCTTCCGCCCCGTTATTTACGATGGCAACTCTTGGATTCTTAATGCCGACTACATTCTCCATATAAATAGAACCCATCTTCGCAAACTGTACCAGATGTGATGGACGTGCATCCACATTGGCACCGCAGTCTATCAGAAGGGAAACTCCCTTTGTGGTAGGGATCAACGGTGCAAGAGGCGGTCTCTCCACGCCTTTACTTCTGCCTACCAGCACCTGTCCTCCAACAAGAACCGCACCTGTACTTCCTGATGAAATAAAGGCATCTGCTTCCTGTTTCTTAACCATATTCAAACCTACTACGATTGATGAATCTTTTTTCTTACGGATTGCAAAAACCGGAGGCTCTGCTGTCTCGATCACCTGGGATGCATTGACAACCTGGATCTGGTTCTTCGGATATCCGGAGTATTTCGCCAGTTCCTTATCTATCACTTCCTGTTTTCCTGTAAGAATTACTTTTATGTCCTGTCTCTCTGTTACAGCTTCCACTGCAGCCTTGACAGGTTCTGCCGGGGCATTATCCCCGCCCATTGCGTCCACTACAACTCTGACCTGTTCTGCCATATCTTCATATCTCCTGTTCACTTACTGTTCACTCACAGATGTCAGAATCAAAAGATATTTTCTGTCACTGACCCGGCATCCGCAAATTGCCCCGCTGCAAAGCAGCTCCTGCAATCTTCCATAATCTGTATCATACTAAAGAACCCTCTGCAAAGTCAATAGCATCTGAAAAAAATCACTTTTCACTTTTTTGTGCCTCGATTCGCTCCGCCAGATCATTCAGATAAACCCACCTGTCCATCTTCTCATCCAAATCTGCCTGTGCCTTCTCCTTCTGTTCCATGATCTCACGAAGCTTCACAGAATTGGTGGCATTGGCCTCCATATCCTTATCCAGCTTCTCCAGCAGTTCCTCCAGCGCTGCAATATCATCATCGATGGTTTCAAATTCCCTCTGCTCTTTATAGGTAAATTTCAGCTTCTGGGGACGATTCTGCTTCCAGTCTGCCTGAGCCGACTTCTTCTTTTCCGCGCCAACTGCAGTGCTCTGTCCTTCAGATACTGCCCCGCCTTTTCTCGCCAGCGCCTCTGTATAATCCGTATATCCGCCCTCATACTGGGTCAGATGTCCATTCCCCTCAAAAGCAAAAATCCTGTCCACAATATTATCCAGAAAATACCTGTCATGAGACACTGCGATCACAATCCCTGCAAAAGAAGCCAGATAATCCTCCAGAATGGTCAGTGTAGGAATATCCAGATCATTACTTGGCTCATCCAGAAGAAGCACATTCGGCGCCTCCATCAGAACCCTCAGCAGATACAGACGCCTCTTCTCACCACCTGACAATTTGGCAATGGGTGCATACTGCATGGCAGAATCAAAAAGAAACCTCTCCAGCATCATTGTTGCGGAAATCTTCCCGTCTCTGGTCGGAATATACTCTGCCACGTCGCGGATATAATCGATCACACGCTGATTGGTATCCATATCCGGCACTTCCTGTGCAAAATACCCTATGCGAATGGTTTCTCCAATTTCCACTTCTCCTGCATCCGGCTGTATCATCCCATCAATAATCTTGATGAGTGTTGACTTTCCGCACCCATTAGGACCAATAATCCCAAGACGCTGATTGCGCAGCACAATATAATTAAAATCATCCAGGATCTTCTTCTCACCAAAACTCTTGCTGATATGGTGAAGTTCGATTGTCTTCTTTCCCATACGTGTCTCAACAGAATCCAGCTCCACATTCGCATCATGCACCGGAGCTTTTCCGTTCTTCAGTGCCTCCAGGCGTTCCAGACGTGCCCGCTGCTTGGTACTTCTGGCTCTGCATCCACGCTTTGCCCACTCCAGTTCCATGCGGAGTACGCTCTGTCTCTTCCTCTCACTGGCAAGCTCCATCTCCTCACGCTCTGCCTTCAGTTCCAGAAACTTCGAGTAATTAGCCTCATAAGCATAAAGGCCGCCATGGGAAATCTCCAGAATCTTATTAGTAACCCTGTCGAGAAAATATCTGTCATGAGTAACCATAATCACAACGCCCTTAAAACTTCTCAGAAAGTCCTCTAGCCAGGTCACCATCTCATTATCCAGATGGTTGGTAGGCTCGTCCAGAAGCAGCACATCACAGGGATTCACCAGAGTCCTTGCCAGTGCCACCCTTTTCTTCTGTCCCCCGGATAAATGATCGATCTTCTCCTCATGGTCTGTAATTCCCAGCTTATTCAGAACATTCCTTGCCTCGCTCTCAGTACTCCAGTCCTTCTGCCACTTTCCTTCTGCCACATAATCCAGGACAGAAGCTCCCTGCGGAAACTCCGGCATCTGCGGAAGATACGTGATTCTCAGGCCATTTTGAGTGATCACCTGCCCCTCATCCGGCTCCTCCAGACCGCCGATGATCTTCAGAATCGTAGACTTCCCGGTCCCATTAATCCCGATGATCCCAATCTTATCTCCCTGATGCACCCCGTAGGAAACATCATCCAGCACCACCTTCTCACCAAACACCTTGGAAACATGCTCTATATTCAAAATATTCATAAATTCAAACCTCTCTCGTAATTTTCGCTTCCTGTCTGTTTCTGCTCACCTGTAACACTTCCACAAAAACTATAGAATTCGCTCCTTATTATACCATCTTCCCAGCCATTCTAAAACCCCCGGCACAGAAAAAACACTCCCCTCCGAATAAATCTATCCGAAGAGGAGTATCCTCAAAATCACATATTTTTGTTCCTGAAAAAGAATTGCTTAGTTCATCTCAGTTCCATTCTCAACTGCATACTTCAGTCCCTGCACAGCAACCGCCAGCGTAGCTTCCTCTACAGTAGCGCTTCCAAGATCACCCATATCCAGTGTCAGTGTATCATCATCATTCACTGCCACGCCAAAAGTAAGTGCCATCTCAGAAACTTCATCAGTAATCGTCACAGTACCGTTCTCTTCATCAAAAGTACCTTCGCCAACAAAGCTTACATAGTTATCATCCTGATCGATCACAAGTACTGAGCAGAAAGTTCCATCCTCATTAGCTGCATAAATAAAAGTCTCACCCGCTTCTGTTTCGCCGGAATAACACTCTGTCAGGATATCACCCATATCCTGATAAGTCTGATTGTAATCCGACTCATCACCGTCTGCCTCATAAGGCTCCAGGGTTGCAGTCAAGTCCAGACTGTCCGGATCATAAAGTTCCAGAAGATTCTCTTCCTCATTTGCCTGCACCAGATAAGTTACCATATTTTCATCATCATACGTGCCGTCGTCATTTGCGAACTGCATTACCAGAGCTGTATATTCTCCGTCTGAACTCAGAGCATATACACCAAGAACATCCTGCTCTTCATCCTTCCACTGGCCAAAAAACGAATTATCTTTGTAGAATCCGTAGATATCTCCTGCGCTGTCCTTCCAGAGTCCTAACATTGCCTCTGATACATCCGCGACATCTCCGTCATCTGCTGCTTCTTCTGTAGTCTCCTCTGCTGCCCATACCGGAACAACCATAGAGCTTACCATTGCAGCAGCACAAAGACCTGCCATTATTTTTTTCCAGTTTTTCATATTTTTTTACCATCCTTTCTTAAAATGTGTGTACATATTTCTAAACTGAATTTCTATGTTCTTACTATAAAAAATTTCAGTCTTATTTTCAAGATACATGGGATTAAATGACATTTTTCATGAAATATGGAAAAATGAATAAATACTTATGGTATTACTTGCTTTCAGTAAGGAATCCGTACTTGAATAACTCATGAAAATACGCTAAAATACAAATTATGTTTAAGTTAATTTAGGAGGTACTCCTTTTGAATATTGCAATCCTTGACGATTCAAAGGAAGATCTGCGTCAGGTAAAATCTGTCATTTCTTCTTATTATGAATCCCAGAATACATCCGCAGACATCCATTTGTATTCCAGCGCAGAAGCTTTTTTTACTAAATACATACCCGGATTTTACGACCTGATCATTATGGATATTTATATGGGCAGTATGACCGGTATGGATGCAGCCAGAAAGCTCCGCGAAGCCAGGGATACAACTGCTCTGATTTTTATTTCAAGCAGTGATTCCTTTGCTGTGGAAAGCTATGATGTACAGGCATCCTACTATCTGCTGAAGCCCTTTGACCCGGAGAAGCTTTGCCGGATTCTCTCAACAATCCAGTTCAGACAGTCACAGAACTCCAGATATATAGAACTGATCTCTGACCGTACCCCTGTAAAGATCCCTGTCAGGAGCATCCTGTACGTGGATACCTACCGCAATGCAGTTCAGGTACATACCACAGATGCAGGCATTATACGCTCCTACATAACCTTCCAGAAATTCGAAGAGCTTCTGGAGGGAATGAAATGTTTTCTCTCCTGTTACAGAGGCTGTATCGTAAATATGGATCACATCGAGAAATCCACAGATGAAGGCTTTGTTATGGACAATCAGGAGCTTGTTACTGTACGCAAGCGTGGCTCCAACGCAATAAAAAAAGCATATCTGGAATACTTATTCTCTTCAGACTCTGATAAATAAGTATTTCCGATATGCCTCTTCCCCTCCGGGCAGTAACTATTTATTTACTGTACTGTTTTCACCGGCAGAAAGATATTTACTTTAAAAATACCCTCTTCTGTATTAAAAACTACATATCCGCCCATTCGTTGTACCACTTCTGCTACAGACGCTGTTCCGATTCCAAAGCCTTCATGCTTTGTTGAATAAAAAACTTTTTCTCTTCGCTGGATTTCATTGGAATATGGATTTGAAATCTCTATCAGAAGCTTCTTGTTCTTAACCTTTGTAAGCATCTTTACATAAGGCTTATTTTCCGGCAACAGATCTTTTACTGCATCTACGGCATTTTCCAGAAGATTTCCATATATTTTGCACAGATCTGTATCTGAAATGCCAATATTCTGCGGCAGCATCATATCACATTCAAAAGGAATCCCTTTCTCTCTCAGTTCTCCTGCATAAAAATGGATCACTGCATCTACGGCCATGTTTCTGCAATAACAGATTCGCTTTTCCTCTTCTGTTATAACGGATGCATACTCCTGCAGGTATTCCATCATCTCCTGATATTTTCCCTGCTGGGTGTAAGACATGATGGTGCGCAGATGGTGTCTCATATCATGGCGCATCCTGCTGATCTCATCCACCTTTTCTGTAAGTTCCTCATAATTCTGTTTCTGTATCTGCAGTTTCTGTTCCATCTGACGGCTGTATTCTCTATAGGTAAGCTGAAATCTGTAAGCATTGGCAATCTCCATCCACAGAGTCAGTCCCACACTGGCTACAAGCACTACTGCACCAATTTCCGTAAACCACCCGCCAATGATCGGCTCATATAATCTCCATATCCGGTCTGCTGCCAGAGACGCTGCATAAACAACAATTCCCACTAAAAGTACATTACTGTACTTCTGTTTTATCTCCTTTACACTTCTGAAAAGCAGATAACCGGCTGCTGCCCACTTCAAAATCTCTGTAAGCTTAGAGATCAGATACAGCCCTGTTGCAGACTGGGCTCTGCTGCACAGCATTTCTGCCACAAAAACCATCACTCCGGCTGCTACGGCCACACCTGCAAGAATTTCCGGAATCCTTTCCTCACCTCCCAGGATCTTCTGTTGTACCAGCATAACACCGGCAAACATCAGATAATAGAACAATGCCTCCATTCCATAACAAGGCTGTACTTTTACTGCAACAAAGGAATGCAGGATCGGATAAGAACCATATCCCAGTACACAGATACAAAGCAGGGCAAAAAGTCCAAACTCCACTTTTTTAGTTCGCATATACATATACACTGAAAAAATCAGGACAAAAAATGTAAAAGCCATAAATACCACAGCAATCATAAGTGACAACCCGCGGATAATATTCACTTTAAAAGGAGAAGCCAAAACCGGCACATACTGAATTCCCGATGACACCGAATGTTTGTCTGTCACTGCGATCACAATCTCTGCAGTTTCTTTTCCCTCAAAGGTAAATACCCTGTTCTGAATCTGCTCCTGGTAATTGTCCGGATCCGGATTTCCCATCTGCCCCATCAATTCCCCATTAATATACAGCTTGTAAGCAGAAAAAATCTCTGTCAGGCCAATAGCATATTGTTTTTCTTTTTCAGGAAGCACCAGGGTCATCCGATAGGTACCACTTCCAAAAGGAGATTTATTTTTGTCGCCCATATCCATCCCACCGTACTCGCCAATGGAAACATAACGGCTGTAGTAGTCCTCCTTCTGTTCCTTTATTTCCTGCGGTGTCAGCAATACATCCGGATAATATTCCCATTCCCTGGCAAGATAATGCACAGAATCATCATCAGGCACATAGAGGATTCCCTGAATGGCCTGATCTCCCCTGGCCGTATATTTGTTATCAAAGCGATAAAACAGAAAGAATACGCCCATAGCCAATGCAAATACAGCTGCTATAAGTAGTAATGAATATTTCCAGTTCTTCTTCATTGCTCGACACCGTCCTTCTGTTTTCAGTGCTTGTTTGCCTTTCCACTGTCGCTTATCTGCGTTTTTTACGAATTGCAAAAATAATGGCGGCCACCAGGATACATACTGCCGGTAATGTAAGTATTATCATCAGAAACTGTTTGGCGGAATTCTCTGTTTTCTGCTCTGTCTTTTGCTCCGTTTCCTCCTCTGGCATTGGCTCTTCTGTAAAACCTATATCTTCTCCGTCTGAAATAGCTTTCACGCTTTCTTCATCCGTCTGATTTCCTATACTTTCTGACTTTCCATCTGTCAAAAAATAATCCCCTGTCTGGTTGATCTCCATACAGAGAACATTTTGTTTTTCCTGATAATTCACTGCATATTGATTTCCCTGCACATCCTCCGCTTTTACTGTTTCAGGTGACTGGATTCCACCAAACACAGATGTCTGAAATTCCACCACTGTTCCCGGAACTTCTATTACCTCCTCACCTCTGACAAAAATCCGCAGAGAAAATGCAGTTTCTGACGTTTTCTCGATTCCTATCTGGATTTCATCCTCTGCATTGATCTTCCATCCGTTCACTGTATCCGGAGAAAATGTTACAGAGATTCCCTGTTTCTCAAACCTTGCACTTCCATTCTGTTGGATCATAAGAAGCATTCTCTTTCCACTGACTGCAGTAATGGTGTCGGTGCTTAACTCTGTCACAGAATTCTCTGTATCCGATATTTCAGCAGCTTTTGCACCAGAAGCTTTGTTACTACTGCTGTTCTGTCCGTCTGCATTATTGTCTGTTCCGTAAGAGTTGTCATAATGATATCCGGCACTTCCCGTATTCAGATTCTCTTCCTTTTCTCCCTGTACTACTTCTGACGAAGCAGGTGCTTTCTGCACAATGTCAGGAAGATCTTTTTCCTCCCTGTCTGAAAAATTCCGCTCATGCCAGTATTCGTTGACAATAAAGGCATCATTATAGGAAAAAGAATAAATTCCTGTGCTCCCTTTCTCATAGACAGCACAGATCTGGTAGTTCTGTCCTTTCTTTAATATCTCTCTGTAATAAATCTGAATTCCATCAGAAGTCACTTCCACCAGGTCATCATCTATTTTCCGGTAATTCCCCTCATTCTCAGAAAGATAAACCTGTATATTCCGGCGTTCCTCTGTGGAAAATCCATCCAGTAGCATAGGAAATTCCAGCAAATCCACAGTTGGCATACTGTAGGTATTAATCTGTGGTTCTCCTTTTTTCTGTACAGAAAGATATGCATATGCCTCTGGCAGCGCCAGGCTGTCAGCTACTTCATATCCTTCTGGGATTACAAATGATCCGGTTACCTTGTACACACCTTGTTTTTCCCTGTTTACCTGGCTCAGATCCCAGGAGGATTCCAGAATCAGCTCCGGATTCTCCGCTGTATCTTCAAATATTTCTGCAGTGCTGACCCGCAATCTGACATTCTCTTTCAGTTCCTTCTCAATCTGCTTCAGATTTCCCCCTATTTTCACTGCATATGCCCCACATCTGCTGAGATATTTCTCATCTCTGGTATCATAAGAGCAGATGATCTTTCCAGGCTTCTGTGTGTTTCCAAGCAAACTGTGCTGATAACCGTAAATTTTAAGACTGCCGTCTTTTTGGTATTGAAACCGCAGAGTATTGGTCTGCTTCTTTCCATTATCATAGGTTACCAGCAGGGAATAGGTATTACCCACAACCATACTCTGGTTAGATACATACAGCCCCTCCTCTTCACAGAGAGCAAAGCCCTCCTCAGTGAGGTTGATCCACTGTCCGCTTTCTTTCTTCAGATAAGCTTCCATGGAGTCAAAATTTTCCTGCTTCAACCAGGGAAATATATAGATTCCTGCCGCAGTCAGCCTGTAATATATATTAATATCCGGTTTGTCCGGGTACTGCACAGAAACAGTTGTCTGTACCTTCAGACTTTTACTCTCATCAAAAGCATACTCAGGCGGAAGCTTCAGTACACCTTTCATTGTGTAAACGCCTGCCAGTTTCATATTTACAGACGAAACATCCCAGAACACCGGAATATGCAGTGTATCTGTGTCTGTATAAACTGTATAGAAAACCCGAGACAGTTTCTCAGTAATCAGTTCGCTACTTTTATTTATTTCTACAGCTACTGCAGGAATATCATGAGGTACGATCACATCATTTACCCGGATCACCGCGCCCCATACTGTGGTATTTTTTTTCATTCCCCATATGCCAGTCAGGCACAGAGTTATCATTAAAATCAGAACTGTTATTTTCTGTTTTCTCATGCTTTTTTCATACTTTCATTTTACATTACTGCTCAATCCGTTATCTTTATTCTCAATTTCCTTTGTTCTTAGCTTACCTTATCTGGCGGATTTCGGCAACAGACATAGGATAAACTGCATTATTTCATGAAAAATGGTTAATTCTCCTTTTTCTTTCCTGGAAATTTCATAAAATAATATACAATAAACAATACTGCCGTAATGCTCCATGAAACCGGATAACTGAGCATGATCGTATTAATTCCCGGGTATATCTGGCCGGCTGTAAAAAGCCACAGGATTCTCAAAGAACACACACCGCCGCAGGTAAGAAGCATAGGCACAAGAACCTTCCCGGTACCCCTCAGCGCTCCGGACAGGATTCCTATGATCACATAAATGAAATAGGACGGCAGTAAAAAACGACTCATATGAACACCATGGACAACCACTGCGCTGTCTGTGGTAAACAGACGATAAATCCAGGGAGCAAATGAATACATCAAAATGATCAGCACCGCAGAACTGGCCATACTCATGATCATGCAGACACTCACACTTTTCCGCATACGGTGATATTTACCGGCTCCGAAATTCTGTCCCACAAAGGTAGTAATGGAAATCGCAAATGCATTGATCACCATCCAGAAAAGAGCATCTATTTTCCCAAGAGTTCCCCATGCCGCCACTGTGTCAGTTCCCAGATTATTTACAAATACCTGTATCACAATATTGGAAATATTATACATTACAGATTCCAGACCTGCCGGAATACCGATTCTCAGAACTGAAAACAGCATTCTTCTGTCAAAACGGATCTGATTGATCTTCAGCACATATATCTCTCTGGTTTTCAGAAGCATTACTGTTACAATCAGCGCACTGATCACCTGAGAAGTAACTGTAGCAACAGCTACTCCTGTCACACCCATGCCAAACGCAACCACAAACAGCAGATCAAGAATAATGTTCAGCACACAGGTAATGATCAGAACATACAGTGGTCTTTTGGAGTCTCCTACTGCACGCAGGATGGCTGCTCCCATATTATAAACCAGGTTAAAAACCATTCCGCCAAAATAAATATGAAGATACACTGCAGAGTCCTCTACTACATCTGCAGGTGTCTTCATAAGTAGCAATGCAGGTCTGGTCAGAAAAATCCCCACTACAGTAAGAACAATTCCCGCTGCAATGGAGAATGCAAATGCTGTATGCAGTGCCTTACTCAGATTCTTCTTATCTTTTGCCCCATAAAACTGCGAGATCACAACTGCTGCCCCTGAAGAAAGCCCTACAAAAAAGCCAACGATCAGATTGGCGATCTGACTGGCAGAACCTCCAACTGCAGCAAGTGCCTGTTTTCCTACGAAACGACCTACAACAATAGTATCCGCCGTATTATAAATCTGCTGAAAAAATGTTCCAAATACAATAGGAAAGAAAAATAACAGCAGCTGTTTCCAGATCACACCTTCTGTGATCTGATTTACCTTCTCCTTCTCATTCATTACTTTTTCCTCATCCATAAAAATAATACACAAAAAAAGCAGGCATCCCAAACGGGAGAACCTGCCATACTTTGCAATCATTAAAAATTAGTCTTCAACTTTAATGATTTCCTTTTTGTTGTAGCTTCCGCAAGCTTTGCATACTCTGTGCGGCATCATCAGTTCGCCACATTTGCTGCATTTTACAAGGTTCGGAGCGCTCATTTTCCAGTTTGCTCTTCTCTTATCGCGTCTTGCTTTGGAAGATTTATTCTTCGGACAGATGGACATTATGTTACACCTCCTTAAATTTACTAAATATATCACTGATAGCTGCCATACGGGGATCCTTAGGTTCCTCGACGCATCCACAGGGACCGTCATTGAGGTTTTTCCCGCACTGGCTACAGATTCCTTTGCAGTCTTCTCTACATAAAACCTTCAAAGGCCAGCTCATCAGTACCTCAAGATAGACCAGCTGGTCCACATCCAGGTCCATACCTGTGAGATAAGAACTCTCGTCCAGATCATTCACACGGTCTTCATCCGTAAGCTTCATATCAAGTTTTCGCTCAATCTCCAAAGGAATCTCTGTTGAAACCTCTTCCAGACATCTGTCACAGGGAATACCTACGGTAATCTTACCCGTTCCTCTGATTTCAAGATTTCTGTCACCTGTATTCGTGATCGTAAGCTCTATGGGTTCTTTTGCAAGTACCGGAAAGCTTCCTGACTGAAAGGTGATCGTATCCATTCCAAACTCTGCAGTCTTCTGAATACGCATTCCTTCACTGGATGAAATATCTGATAAATGTATCTGCATACTTTTCTCCTATCCACACTTGTTTTATTATACATACCGCCTCTGCTTTTGTCAACGATAAATTAGAAAAATTTCACATTTTGTCAAGTAATATTCCTTTACGAAGTATTTTATCATCCGGCGGCATTATTATCAGGTAATTTCCATATGCCTTACGGGCACAAAGAAGGGTGCTCCTGACAGATGCACCCTTCCCTTCTATATAAATATAACTTTATCCAGTTATATTTCTCTCGTTTGGACACAAAACAGACACTTTATTATTCTGTGAAAATTAAAACCAAGAGCTACTGTCTCTCTGCAGATTGC
>ENA-OQIT01000119-OQIT01000119.1-human-gut-metagenome-genome-assembly--contig:-NODE-119-length-18747-cov-3.864501_pt1 | contig 18747 bp, 20 predicted proteins | sample MGYA00242587_ERZ504752 | MGnify/ENA primary metagenome ERZ504752 (study PRJEB26092, sample SAMD00036352) | human gut metagenome | host: Homo sapiens | study: EMG produced TPA metagenomics assembly of... | reverse complement strand
CAAGTCCTCACGAGGGATAATCTGATCCAACAAGTATGGGGCTATGATTTTGCCGGCGACGAAAAAACAGTAAATATACATATTATGAATTTGCGACGAAAATTAGATACAGGATGTATTCATACAATACGAGGGGTGGGATATAAATTTGAGAGCAAAAATTAATGACAGCCTGAGTGCAAAAGTTTTCTTATGGATCGCAGGTTCTTTAATTTTATGTAGTTTTCTTATTTATGGAAGTATTCTGTTTTTCCTGCCGAAAAGTTATGTGGCTGTATCATCAGAACATATCAACACGGAATAAAAGAACTGACAGAAACACTTTCTAAAACAAAATTTGAAAATGCAAAAGATGTATTGGAAAAATTTTGTTCAGATCATCAGGCAACTATCATCGTTCAAGGTGGTGGAGAAGAACAGCAGTATGGAACGCCTGACGAAGTTTCTTCAGAGAAAGAAGAAATGTTATCCTTTGCTCAGGAGATTCAATTCTCTGACAGAGCAGAGACATATATGCTCAATATCATTGCCCAGATTTCCTCCAGTCATGAGTTAATAAGTGCGTTATTAAAATTATTGCCGTTTCTTTTGATAATTATTTTCCTGGTTTCATTTTCAGGGGCATGGATTTGCAGCCGTTTGATCGTAAAACCAGTGATAGAAATCAGTGAAGTTTCAAAACGAATGGAAAAGCTTGATATGACCTGGCAATGTAAGATAAACCGTACAGATGAAATTGGTATTCTTGCAAATAGTCTGAATTCCATGTCCCAAAATCTGTCAGATACCATGCTGAAACTGGAAACAGCAAACAGACAGTTAAAGCAGGATATGGAGCATATTGACGAACTGAATAAACAGCGTCAGTATTTTTTTGCGACAGCTTCCCATGAATTGAAAACCCCGATCACCATAATCAAAGGGCAGGTGGAAAGTATGATTATGGAAATTGGAAGATATAAGGACACGAGAACGATACTTCCGGAAACATTAAAAGAAATTGAAAATATGGAACAGCTTGTAAAGGAAATCCTGTCGATATCAAAGCTGGAAATGAATACAATGAGTCATACGGAGCTTCTTTCTCTTTCCAATATTCTGAAACGTGTATATAAACATCTTATCCCACTGGCCAATGAAAAACATATCCGTATTCAGAAGAATATTTCAGAAGATGTTATGATGATGGGAAATGAGCTGCTTTTGGAAAAAGCAGTCCATAATATCATCAGCAACGCAATACGGCACTCCCCTGTTGGTGCCGAACTGGGGTTAGAACTGTCTTTTGATTCTCTTCTTGTCAGAAACAGTGGTGTAAATATTCCGGATGAAGATTTGGATAAACTGTTTACTCCATTCTATTGTGTGGAAAAATCACATAATAAACTGACCGGCGGAAGCGGGTTGGGACTATATCTTGTAAAAATTATCTTGGAACAGCATGGTCTGTCATATACGATTGAGAACCGGCAAGACAGTGTCTGCTTCAAAATCACATTAAATTCACATAATCTAAATTAAAATTAAATGGAATCTAAATCGAAGTTAAACCGTCCTTTCTTATACTGCAGATATAAAGAAAGGACGGTGTTTTTATGAATGTAGGAAAGCGGGCATTTCTCTATCTGACCCGCAAAAAAAGGAAAAATTTATTGCTTGGAATAGTATTTCTATTGATTTCATTCTCCTTGCTGACAGGAAGTGTGGTCTATTTGGGGATCCGGCAGGTTTCTGAGGATTTGCGTTCCAATATTGGTGCTTCTTTCAATATCAGACCTTATGAACAGTTTGATATGAATAACGGACAGGTTTCCAGTAAGGGGACACCTGTCATTGATGAGCAGTCCATTCGGCGGGTTATTTCCATCGTTGGAAAAGATCTGAAATGCTACAATACAGAACACTCCGGCTATGTAAAGGGAGAAAACCTGTCATTTCTCGCAGGGACAGGACACAGTGAAGAAAGCAATATGGGAACTGTAAAAGCAGTGCGTGATTCCAGCTTGTGCCAAGCCTTTTTGGATGAGGAATACGAACTGGCAGAGGGGGAACATATCAGATCAGAGGACAACGGTAAAATTCTTATCAGTAAAGCCCTTGCCGAACAAAACAATCTTGCTGTTGGAGATAAGATAACCCTTACCCATGCAAAACTGGGTTCAGACGATGGTGTATATACAGACCTGATGAAAGAAAAAAGTGCATATGAAACAGTGGAAATCAAAGGAATCTACGATATAAAAAAATGCTTCCGATAATGCGTTAAATCCGACAGTGAAAAAAGCCGAAAATCTTATTTTTTCTAGATAGTCAACTGTTAATCAACTTGCAGGAGCAAGGTGTTTATGAGGGCGAGATTTCTTTTTTCATTGCCGACCCACTGCATCTTGACAAGATGGTATCAGAAATAAAAGGGATTGATTCGATTGCCTGGAACAACCATGTCATCAATACGAATGACTTCAAGTATTCTAAGATTGCAGAACAGCTTCAAAGTATGCAAAAGATCGTTGTCGCACTGATTGCGGTTGCTGCAGTATTGGGATTTCTGGTATTTATGCTGATACTGACATTCAGGATTCGTGGAAGAATGCGGGAAGCCGGCATTTTACTTGCCGTAGGAAAACCGAAACAGCGGATTATCGGGCAATTTCTGATAGAGGCAATGATTCTGCTGTGGATCGGCTTTCTAGTGGCAATCATTATCTTTCTTCCGCTTGCAGATACATTAAATTCATTCCTGTTTGATTCCATAACACAATCAACGATTCATAAGAATTACTTACAGCCAGATTTCCTGCATTTTGTCATATTGTTCATTTTTAGAAAATCTGGGTGTTCTTCTGACAGTTCTTGTGTGCAGTGGAGCGATCCTGTCATTAAAACCGAAAGAGATTTTAACCAAAAATGAGTTAGGAGGGTATTACAATGAATTTTTTGAAACGCGCTATAAAATACTGTGTCAGACAGAGATTACGTACGCTGTTGCTGTTTTTGACATTTACTCTGCTGTCTACAACCGTTTTGATTGCAGTTTCCAGCGAGGAAGCTGTTTTGCAAGGAACAAAGCAGATAAAGGAAACTGTAGGTGCTTCCGTTCGTATGGAAATTGACATGAACAATCAGAATAATTTTGGCCCGGCTGAGGATTTCGGAAATGGGGCTTCTGGATATACCTATAATGGCGACCGTATTACAGAAAAAATAATAAGTGCAATTTCAAAACTTCCCAATGTTGTGAGCCATAACGCTAAAATAGATGGTGGCTATTGGGGGATTCCGGAAAATTTCGAGCCGATTCCGGGCATGGTGAATGCACCAGGTTTGTCAGTCCCTTATACTGCAGTATTGGATTCTTCTTTAGATATAAAATTTTTAAATGGAACATATAAACTGGAAGAAGGACGACATATTAATCCTGATGACTCTTGCACAGTTTTGATTTCAAAAGAATTGGCAGACAAAAACAATCTTTCTGTAGGAGATAAAATTACTTTTCAAGAGTTTGAAACAGGAAAAACGGAAAGTACCTTTACCATTGTAGGAATTTATAGTGGTACAGAGGGTACGACAAAACAAGCGATCACACCGGATGGGATTCCTGCAAACAGTGGTTATATTGATATGGATGGTCTGAAAAAGTTTTATGACGGAGTAAATGAAAAATTGGAGGGATATGACAATCTTGATATTTATACGCACTCTCCAGAGGAAGCCAAAGAGCTTATGGAAACCATCAAAAACCTTCCAGAAGTAAAAGGCAAAACATTTACTTTCGATGTCAACACAGAAGATTTTGACTTAGTATCCACCCCATTGTCTTCTTTTGGAAGTATGGTTGATACGGCTGTATTAACAATTACTGCAATTGGCATGCTTGTTATTGTATTGTTCCTTGTTTTATGGACGAGAAACCGTAAGAAAGAAATTGCTGTTTTACTTGCAGTTGGTCGAGACAAGGCAGAAATTGTCGGACAGTTCCTGACAGAAAATATATTGATTGCAATACTATCCATGTTTGCGTCAACGGCATTATCTTTTGAGCTTGCAAATCAAATCGATTCATTCATTATCAGCAGATCGGGAGAAAATATATCCAAATTGACCGTTCAGATTGCCACATCAGATATGCTTAAAGTATTTGGCATTGGTGTTATTTTGATTTGTCTTGCGGTTATTGTTGCTTCCTATACGGTCATTCGTTTACAACCGAAAGATATTTTAACTAAAATGGAATAGGAGAAATGTGATTATGAGTATATTATCGTTTTCAAATTTAAGTTATAGCTATGACAAGAAAAAGAACATATTTAGTAATATCAGCGCAGAAATGGAACTGGGAAAAATATATGCGATTTTAGGACCGTCTGGTTGTGGCAAAACAACATTACTTTCTTTGTTGGGTGGATTAGATAGTCCTACCAAAGGCAAGATATTATTTAATGGAGAAGATATTACTGAAAAAGGATTCGCAAATCATCGCCGGAACCATGTTTCCTTTATTTTTCAAGCATATAATCTCATTGATTATATGACACCATTAGAAAACGTAAAATTGACAAGTAAATTACCACCGGAACCGGTTTTAGAAAAAATGGGATTGACGAAAGAGGAAATGAAACGGAATGTGTTACAACTTTCCGGCGGTCAACAACAACGTGTAGCGATTGCAAGGGCATTGGCTTCAGAAGCACCCGGTATTTTGGCTGATGTAAACTGAACCCCATGTGCTTACTGTACATAGCGTGTACACAGTAGGATTATATGACAATATAGGTACATGATACACAAGTAATGAGAAAAAATGTGTATGCAGTAGGAAAAAAGTATTAATATCTGGTATGAGGAAAGACATCCTTGTAGCAGGTTTTTTATTGTCAATAATAGACAGGTTTACAAGTAATATTTTGTTGGTATGTGTGAATAGCTTTCTGTTGGAGGATAGGGTAGTGTTGTAGTCGAAAAGGAAAGGAGAAATGTAAAATGAGTAAAGAACTTACAACAGAACAGAAGATTATGCAGGCAACACAGTATGGACTATTGATTTATGCAGGACAACGGAAAATCTATGATGAGGATGAACGATTAAAGTTGGAAAAGATTGCAAACGAAATAGGAGAGTATTGGGGACTGGAAGAACCTGTAGCAGGTTATCCGGAACTTTTTGAGGAAATTACACTCCAGGGGCTTTGCAGATATGCTAGCGAAATGCAATATACGCATGGAGAAACAGAGCGGGAACGAATCAAAGAAGTATTGGATTTGGTGTATGAGATGAAGAAGCATTGGTCTGAATAAGGGCAACCGAATTAGACAGGAAGGGAGAAACCTCAAGGATTACTTTAGAACGTTAAGAAAGTGAAAGAATCATGGAATAATTTCAAAAGTTAAAAAGCAAATTAAAGAAAAGCCACAGCCTCATACAATGGAAGCTATGACTTTTCTTCTTTTCCCTCGATGAGATACTCATAGGAAACATGAAAGATCTCAGTAAGCGCTTTTAATTCTACATCTGTGACATAACGCTTATTGGTCTCAATTCTAGTAATCACATTTTTATCCATATCATACCCATTCAGCTGAAGCTGGTAGGCTAAGAGGCGCTGTGACATATTATGCTGGCGGCGGAGTTCAATGAGCCTTTGGCTGATCAGATTTTTCTCCCCGGTGGATGTTTTCGGTTTTGGCATATCTCTAATCCCTCCTGCAAATAGTGTTGACAGGTTTGTCTCACTTTTTGCACTTTTTCTATTGATTTTACACGGGATTAGGAATACAATCGGTTGTAAAAGTGAGACAAAAAATATACCAAAATAGAACGATTGGATTGGTTGGAGAAAAACGGAGAGAATAAGAAAGAGCGATATAACAAGAGAAATTTAAGAAGTGGTTGCTTTTCCGGTTTAGAGAAGACCGGAAAAGAATGCGTTGATATCGGTGTGGAAGATTTTAGCAAGGGCAACAAGTTCCGATACCTTGATGTTCATACGGTTGGTTTCCAGCTTGGCATAAGTGCTTTTGGACATAGAAATCCCCATCAGGTTTAATTTTGCAATGACCTGATCCTGGGTAAGTTTATTCGCATAACGAATTGTCTGGATATTTTTACCGATATCCATATCTGGTCTGATTTTCTGCATGATAAGGTCCTTTCATTTCTTGAATATTTCGCAATAAAGAAACTTTATATTGATTTTACTGGTTTCACTTTTTACAATGTTTCGTAATAAGGAATTATTTACAAGAAGGGTGATTGGTATGCACCAAAGAGATATGGAGCGGTTTGCTTTCCTGTTTTTATGCGGAAAGCGTGACAGGGCAATCTTGCTGGGAAAGGAAAAAATGACGTTTTCAGATTTGGACAGGCTGACGTATGTTTCTGATTTTCTAGGATTCAAGCTGTATAACTTAGAAATCTGGAATGAATATGCAGGACAGTTCAGTGAACAGTTTCGGCAGTTGGAATTGCTGTATGATGAAACCTGCAGCATTGTGTCCTGGGATCCGACAGAAGCAGATGAGCATTTACATGATAAATGGCTTCAGGAGTTTTGTACTCAGGTAGCGGATCAGGAAATGCGGAAACAGCTGGAACAGATCATCAAACAACAGTATCAGGAAAAAGGGATGGTAGATCCCACGGAGACAGACATCGTGTAGGTGCCTGTCTTTTTTTCGCAGAAAATCAGGAAAGGCTTCAAAGGGAGGTGATAGGAAACGTGAGCATCAGTATTCATGAATTACTGGCAGTAGCAAGGGAATCGGAGGGTGTGAAGGCAGTTCAGGGTGATGATATGCTGTGTGAGAAACGGTTTGCACCAGACACCCGGTATATGGTGGAGTTTTTGCTGCTGGAGCAAAAGGAGCAGTTTGGAGAAAAGGGAGAGTATCATCGCTATTTTTTGACCAAGGAAGCATACCAAGAACTGATTAACCTGCAGAACCAGGGAGTCCTGCGCTTTCAAAGGCAGGCGCTTGTTTTAGAGGGAACACTGCATTATCTTCCAGCCCAGGCATTTTTCCGGGACCGGGAGTAGGAAGTTTAACAGGCTGGAAAGAAAAGAACAGCTGCCGGAGCGCTCCGCCGGACGCAAGGACTCTTTCTCCGGAAGTGTTTTACAGAATGACAAAGAAGGGAGTGGTAGGCGATGATTATTGGAATCGACCACGGATATTATGCTATTAAAACAAAACAGGTGTGTTTCCCAACAGGGCTGATGCGGTACACCTATGAACCTTATACCATGCAGAATGTTCTTCAATACGGAGGTGCTTATTATGTGTGTGGAACGGGGCGGCAGACTTTAGTAAAGGATAAGACTGCCAATGACAATTATTATCTTTTGACGCTGGCTGCACTGGCACAGGAGATCCGAAAACGAAAAGGAGGGAGAACAGCCAAGGTTGTTCTTGCAGCCGGACTTCCCCTTACCAGATTTGGAAGGGAAAAACAGAGATTTAAGGAATATCTGTTTCGGAAGGAACAGCCTGTCCGATTTTTCTACGAAGGGGAACGCTATGAAATCCAGATTGAGGATGTGAAACTGTTCCCCCAGGGATACTCGGCTCTGGCTCTTTACCCGGAATATTTAAAGGATGAACCCTCTGTTCTTCTTGTGGATATCGGAGGCTGGACGGTGGATTTGATGCGCCTTGATAACGCTGTTCCCAATGCAGCTACCTGCAGGAGTCTGGAACTGGGGGTCATTCGCTGCATGGATGAGATTCTGGAACAAGTGCGCAGAAACACCGGGCTGTCCATAACAGAGACACAGGTTGAGCGCATCTTACAGGGGAAGTCCTGCAGCATGCCTGCGGAAGTGGTGTCTTTGATCGAGAAACAGGGCAGGCTTTACATTGAAAAGATATTGTCTGCGATCACCGAGGCAGGCTTTGATCTGCGGGCAGTTCCTTCCATTTTCATGGGAGGCGGGGCTGCTATTTTTCAGCACCGTGTAAGTACCCAGGACCGCCTGTGTCGCCCGATTTACCTCACCGACGTCCATGCCAACGCTGCCGGATATGAACGGATTGTGGGGCAGATGAGAACGCTGTGAGCCGCCCGGTCTTTTCCTTTCGCCCAAACCTTAAGAACCCAGAGCATGAAAAAGCGTGGCGGCTTTTGATGGAAGTTCCGGCAGGACAGAGGAATCAGTATCTGGTAGATGTGATTTTAGAAAAAGACGAACGGGAAACCTTACGGAAATTGATTCAGGAGACTGTTCGGGAAGAACTGAAAAGTGGCGGTATGGAACGAATGCCAGCATGTGAAAAGGAAGAAATTCCCAATCAGATGCTGGATTTTTTATTTCAGATGGAGCAGGAGTAAAGGGGGTGAGGCCTATGGACAAAGAAAATATGGCATTGTTGGATCTGCTTGGGTTTTGCATACATTTGACATGGATTCTTTAGTGGGTATTGTGAATAGCTTTCTTTCAAACTTTGGAGTATGTTGTGTATAACAAAACGAAAGGAGAAACGCAGATGACAGAGATGAAGAACATATGCGGAAAGATTCCGGTGGAATTACATGAGAAGGTAAGAGCCGAGATCGAAGAGAAAGAAACGAGTACACAGATATTCATCCGGCAGGTGATTGAAGAACACTTTAACAGACTGGAAGGCAAAGGAGAAGAGAGCATGGAAAAAAGAACATTAGCAGTACAGGTTACAGAGGAATTATTCCAGAGAGTCAAATGGGTAGTCGCGAAGGAAGGCATCAAACAGAAAGATTTTATCATCCGCATCATCGAGAAAGCGGTGGAAGAGGTAGAAGCCAAATGGCAGGAGCTAGAGCAGCCGGAAGAAACCCCAGAAGCAAACAGAATGGAGGAGTCTACAGAAGAGACTGCTGAGGAAGAGATTACCGAAGAGGGAATCGAAGAGAGGGAAATTGCGGAGGAAGAACCTGACGATGAGAGCTTAGAAGCATCCACAGGACCGGACGAGGAAGAAACAGATCAAGAACTTCCCGAAGATACAGATGAGGAAGAGGAACTGCCAGAATCCGAGGAAGAAACCGAAGAGATTGCATAATGCCAAAGAAATAGAACCATAAAACTTGCAGGCGGTGTGGAAAAGAAACCATGCCGCCTGCTTTTTCTCAGCAAAGGAGGTTGATAGCCGCAACCATTCGATTTTTTGATTTATTCAGCGGGATCGGGGGATTCCGGGAAGGGTTAAGACGTGCAGGCGGTTTTACCTGTGTGGGACACTGCGAGGTGGATGCTTATGCGGATAAGAACTACCGATTGCTGTTCGACACAGAAGGGGAGTGGTTTTGTAATAACGCAAGAACAATCGAAACAGACCGAATGCCAGACTTTGATCTTTTGTGTGCAGGATTTCCTTGCCAGGCATTCTCTATCGCCGGAAAGCGGGGAGGATTTGCAGATGCCAGAGGAACTTTGTTCTTCGAGATTGCCAGACTGGTTGCAGACAAGCGACCTGCGTATTTCATCCTTGAAAATGTTCCCGGACTGCTTTCGCATGACAAAGGCAGGACGTTTCACACCATCCTCAGTACATTATCTGAGTTGGGGTACGGTGTGGAATGGAAAGTGCTTAACAGCAAGGATTTTGGAGTCCCCCAATCCAGAAAACGGGTGTATCTTGTCGGATATCTTGATCGAAGATGTGCCGGAAAAATATTACCTTTCCCAGCAGCAAATGGAACGTCTCTTGTTCAAGTCCAGACGGGCAGACAGGGGGAACGGATCTACAAAGCCGAAGGATTAAGTTGTACCCTGACTTCCGGAGCGGGAGGCGTTGGTGGAAAAACCGGATTATATGAGGTTGGTGTGCCTATCAAAGAGAATACCAAGCAGGGTTATAAGATGGCATATACGGGAGACAGCATTGACCTGGGATATGCAGGCATGAATACCAGAAGAGGGCGTGTGGGGCATCAGATTGCCCATACCCTGACCACCGGAATCCAGCAGGGGACACTGCATTTTGTGGATCTGTCTCCTCCGCCTCTTGTCACAGAGCATTGCAGATGTCTGAATACCAGACAGTCCGGCATCCATAATCACAAAGGGGAATGTTCCGGTGTTCTAAAAGAGGAAGGCGCCAGGGCAGTGCTGACTCCGGGAAGGGAAGAAATCCGGCAGAATGGCCGGAGGATGAAGGAGCCGGAAGAGCCGATGTTCACCATTACTGCCACAGACCGCCATGGAGTTGCCTATCGGGGAAGAATCCGAAAACTGGTGCCAAGGGAGTGTCTAAGATTGCAAGGCTTTTATGATTGGCAGATTGACCGTATCGAACAGGATACTTCGGACAGCCAGCTTTATAAACAGGCGGGAAATGGAGTGACCGTCAACGTGATCGAAGCCATCGGAACACTTCTTCGGCAGGTAGATGAGGAAATTCGGGCAGAGGATGAAAAGACAAAGAGGTAAGGCAGTATGGCAATTGGAATTCAGGATCAGTACTTCGGTACAGAGATTGAGATGACAGGCATTACCAGGCAGAGGGCTGCGGAGGTAGTCGCGGAGATGTTTGGAACACGGGCAGTTTGTGATGGTGGATATTATGGAGTCTGGTCTGTGACAGATCAGGAAGGGAAGAAGTGGAAGTTTATGTATGATGGCAGTATCTATACGGAACGCAGGGAGCGTGGACGCATGGTCCGTGCCGGAAGTGAATACAGCACTGAAATGGTCAGTCCCAAACTTTCCTATGGAGAGATGGGGAAGCTGCAGGAAGTAGTGCGGTGTTTGAGGCACCATGGGGCAAAGGTAAATGAGTCCTGCGGGCAGCATGTTCATGTGGACGCTTCCAATCACACCCCAAGAAGCCTCAAAAATGCTATGACTATCATGTATTCCAAAGAGGATATTCTGTTCAAGGCATTGAAAGTGCAGACTTCCAGAGAAAGCAACTATTGTCAGAAAGTACGCCCCATTGTGCTGGAAAAAATCCGTAGAATGCAAAACAACACCATTTCCATGGAAAAACTGAAACAGATCTGGTATGGAGGCAGGGATGGAAGCCATGATCATTATGACGATACCCGGTACTATGCGTTGAACCTTCATGCAGTATTTTCCAAAGGAACTTTGGAGTGGAGATGTTTTGAGAGTACCCTCCATGCAGGAAAAGTACGGGCAAATATCACGCTGGCCCTTGCCATTTCCGCTCAGGCCATCAATCAGAAATGTACCCAGATGCGGAAAACAGAGATCACAGAGAATCCTGCATTTACATTCCGTACCTTTTTACTGCGGTTAGGGCTGATTGGACCAGAATATAAAAATGTCCGGGAACATCTGCTTGCCAATCTGGAGGGTGACAGGGCATGGAGGTATGACCGCAGTACCTATGAATGTTTGAATCGAAATCATCGGGCGGAGGATGCCCGTTAGGAGGTAAGAGATGAAAGAAACCTATTATTTTGCCTATGGCAGCAATATGAACTTAGACCAGATGGCGTACCGCTGTCCGGCAGCTTCCGTAGTGGAGAATGTCCGGCTGGAGGGATACCGCCTGACCTTTTGTGGCAGAGGGAAAGGAAGCGGTGTTGCCACCATTTTGCCGGAAGAGGGCAGCCAGGTGGAAGGGGTGCTTTGGAAGATCACACCGGAGTGTGAAAAAAGCCTGGACTTTTATGAAGGGTATCCCCATTTGTATGGGAAGGAGGCTGTTCTTGTTCAGGGAACGGATGGTGTGAAGCGGGAAGTCATGGCATATATCATGAATGCACCCTATAAGGATCAGCTGGCCATCCCCTCGGATCTTTATTTTATGGGGATCGTGGAAGGCTGCCATCAGAATGGGATTTCCAGCCGATCTATAACCGATGCGCTAAAGCGTACAAGACAGGAAGTAGGCAGAGAGAAACCCAGTCACAAGAAAACAGAAGTCAGCAGATAACAACGCCGCAGGGGAAAGCCTCTGCGGTATTTTTAACGAAAAAAGGAGAATGCAATGAAGAGCAGGAATATCAAAACAAGACTTGCAGCCTTTGGGCTCGCACTGCTTATGGGGCTTAGTCCGCTTGGAAACTTAGCGGATGTCCATGCGGCAGAACGTGAAATTTCACAGAAGGCTGTGACAGAAAAAGAAAGTAAGACAGAATCGGAGCATCCGGTGTCGGAAATTTCTGAGCAGACAGTAACTGCAGAGGATATCACCAAAGATGTTTCCGACAAGGAATTTATGGCAGAGACCTGCATGGAAGGGATTCAGTATGATCCAGAAAAAGAGGATGTGACTTTGGACCATATTGAAGCAGAGGATGGAAGCGCCTACCATCCAGACCAGGCAGGGACTTATATTGCAACCTACTGGGTTGTGCCAAAAGATGCGCGTGACAGTTATTCCGTTACTCGTAAGATTATCCTGACGGATACGGAAGGACAGGCCCATGCAGAAGAAAACGGTGGGCAGAAACAGAAAGAGGATACGAAATCCGAAGAAGATTCGGAGACGCCTGTGCAGGAGATCACGGAGGTGGAAGTAACGGTATCCGGGGAAGATGCAGATGCACAGGCAGCAAGGGAACTGGAAGAAAAGATTGAGGATGGGGAAGTGATGATGTTTTCCGGTGCAGAAAATACCTTTACTGCAAGAGAAACGGTACATCTGGAAAAAGGAGAGACCATCTACTATCCAAGTTATATTGGAAATTATCTGACCTGCTGGTTTACGGTGAATGGAAAGATTGCCTATTGTCTGGAATCCCATCGTTCTTCACCGCCGAGTGGAGATTATGTAGCACAGGTGCTTGACAGCAATAAGAACCTGCAGAAAGTGCTGTATTATGGCTATGGCGGCGCCGGGGATATTACAGGTAGTTATTTGTCTGGGAAAAGTGCGGAAGAGAAATATGTATATACCCATATCGCAGCCAGCTATGCTTACGCAGGTGAGGCAGGATTTACGGGATGCAAGTATGAGGACTTAGTAAAAGCAGGGGTGATCGCCTATATTGACCATCTGTTTGCTATGGAAGAACCGCCGAAAGGAGAGATTTCTCTTTCTAAAACATCCGTAAAAGCAGTCCGTGATGGAAATGTGCAGAAAACACCGGATATCACATTGTCCGGGGATCATCGAAACTATATTTCTGTCAATGTGCCAAAAGACATCGCCATTTATAACAAGACAAAGGGAACTTCTGCAGAGAATGGTACGTTGAAGATTTATGGCGGTGATACGTTTTATCTGACTGCATCCATGCTCCATACCGGAACCTATTCCTCCGGAGAACTGCACGGTTCTGTGGGAGAGACTTGGAGAACTTTGGTGTTATCTACTGGAAACAATAATCAGGATATCGGAGTGTTTGAATCAGAAAAGGCGAATCCGGTAAGTTTTACCGTAGACTGGCTGGAGATGACAAGGATTGAACTTCTCAAAAAAGATGCAGATACCAAGAACTCATTAAATGGTGCAGTCTATGGCATTTATACAGACAGAAAGTGTGAGCATCTTTTAATGGAAATGCCAGCCACTGGGGAAGATGGAAAGGCAGTTAGTGATTACTTTGAGGCAGCAATCAAAACAGTGTATGTGAAGGAAATCAAGGCTCCGGACAAGTATGCGCAGAGTGATGTGATCCATAAGGTGGATGTGGAAGCCGGAAAGACAGTTAACATCTCAGCAACTGATGAGAGGGTAAAAGGCGCTGTCCATATCAAAAAGATTGATAAGGAGACGCAGGACTTTCTCCCACAAGGAGACAGCTCCCTTGCAGGAGCCGTGTATGGTCTGTATGCCAGAGAGGATATTGTCCACCCGGACGGAAAGACGGGTGTGTTGTTTAAAAAAGACAGTCTCATCGCACAGGGCGTGATTAAGGAGAATGGCACTTTAGATTTTTCTGAACTGTGTCTGGGAAAAATGTATGTGAAAGAGATTACTCCGCCGGAAGGTTATACGGTAGATACCACAGAATATGACGTGGATCTTACCTATGAAGGTCAGGAAGTAGCAGAGGTAACCAGAGATCTGACTGTACAGGAGCAGGTGAAGAAACAGGCGTTCCAGCTCATCAAGATCAGCGAAGATGGTGACCAGACAGAAACAGAGCTTGTGGAAGGTGCAGGATTTAAAGTGTATTTAGTCAGCAACCTGTCGAAAGTAAAGAGCGGGGAACTACAGCCATCCCATGGAGATCAGTTTACTGCGGAAGATTTCCGTGGGTATGATTTCAGTAAAGAAGAGGTGGCAGTGACCTATGTGGATGGCAAGGCTGTCCCGGTGCCGGAACTGATTACCGATAAAAAGGGATATGCCATCAGTCCGGAACTTCCGTATGGTCTTTATGTAGTAGAGGAAAGCACCGTACCGGAGAATTTGAAAGCCATCGATCCGTTTTTGGTGAAGGTAGACGAGGACAGCAGAGAGCCGATGGTGTGGCGTGTGTTCGATGATCGTCCGTTTGAATTTTTATTAAAGATTGTGAAAAAGGATGCACAGACAGGAAATCCGGTTTTAAAAGCAGGCGCTTCCTATAAAATCTTTGATATGGAAAAAGAGGAATATGTAAAGCAGACGGTATTCTATCCGAAGAAAGAAACGATTAGCATTTTCAAGACCAATGAGGAAGGCTATTTGGTCACACCGGAAGAACTGAAATGTTCTACCTATCGGATTGAAGAAGTGAAAGCGCCGGAAGGATTTGTAAGACAGGGGTATGAAATGTCCTTGTATGAAGGGCAAACGGTGATTTTTCCACTAGAAGTGACCGAAAAAGGCAGTTACAAAGAAAATGCCAAAGAGGGAATCGTAATCACCGTTTCCTCGGATACTGCCCATCAGATCGATCCGGATACCGGAGCAGTCATTGTGGAAATCGAGCAGCCAAACGATGAGCAGGTGGGAAGCCTGACATTAACGAAAACCGGGGAACAGCCAGTAGAGGTGAAGGGAGATTCCCTGCTTGCAAAGGCAAAAAGACTGGCTGGAAAGATCAAAGATGCAGTGACCGGAGAGGATACCGATACTGGGGTGTTTCATGACTTTGTATATGAAGAATCCGGTGTGGAAGGGGCAACTTTTGAATTGTATGCCAAGGATACCATTTACTCTCCAGATGGTGCGAAAAATGAACAGGGCAATCCGGTCATCCGCTATGAAAAAGATGATTTAGTAGCAACCCTGGTCACAGATAAAGAAGGAAAAGCAGTAGTGAACAATCTTCCACTGGGTTCTTATTATCTGAAAGAAACGGTGGCAGGCGACCATTTCGTATTGAACCCGGAACAGAAGGAATTTACCCTGACTGCAAAGGATGATACGCAGGCTGTCGTTTATGAAGGCGTTGCCTATAAAAATGAAAGACAGAAGATTTCCATTTCTGTAGAGAAAAAAGATGCAGTCACAGAAGAAAAACTGGAAGGCGTGATTTTCGGATTGTACGCAAAAGAAGATATTCTGTCTCAGCAGGGTGAGGTTCTTGTAGAAAAAGATACGCTTTTGGAGAAGAAAGCAACGGATGAAAACGGTCAACTTACCTTTGATAGCGACCTATATCATGGAAAATATTATGTAAAAGAGGAAGTGAGAAAACCGGGATATCTTCCAAATGAAGAAATCTGGGAGGTGGATGCCTCTTACACAGATCAGAACCTTGCAGAAATCAAGCTGACAAAAGAAGTGGAAAACCAGCCGACTGAGAGCCAATTTACGAAAACCGATGCAACAACCGGGGAAGAACTGGAAGGTGCGAAGCTTCAGATCATCGATAAAGAGGGCAACATCGTAGAAGAGTGGATCAGTACAAAAGAACCGCACGTAGTCTATGGACTGCCAGAAGGAACGTATATCCTTCACGAAGAACTGCCGCCTTATGTAGAGGGCTATGTATCTGCAGAAGATATCGAGTTTGAAGTAAAAGAAGATGGCAGTGTGACCAAGGTAGAGATGAAGGATGATTATTCCAAAGTAGAAATTTCCAAGACGGATATTACCACAGGCGAAGAACTGAAAGGTGCCAAGCTGCAGATCTTAAATAATGAGGGTGAGATTCTGGAAGAGTGGGTAACGGATGGAAAGCCTCATCTGGTAGAGAAACTTCCGGTAGGGGAAGAACTGACTTTGCGCGAGATCACAGCGCCGGAAGGCTATGAGATTGCAGAAGATGTGAAATTCACATTGGAAGATACCATGGAAATCCAGAAGGTGGAAATGAAAGATGCAAGAACACCGGAAACACCGGGTGTACCGCAGACAGGGGATGACCACTGGAAACCAATCCTGCTGTTTGTTCTTCTGGGAGCATCAGCAGCCGGACTCATGGCAACCATGATTTATAAGAAGAAACATGGAAAGACAGAAAAAGCAGATGAAACGAAAAAAGAAGAGTAGGCTGTGGATGTTGCAGGTGATGTTGTGTGCCATTTGCATGATGAGTGCAGCGTTGCTTTATTATGATTTTGTTATCATCCCCCGGCAGAACCGGGAACTGGTGGAGGACTTAAAATCCCACTTCCCGGAGGTATTTCCTCCGGGCGGGGGCTCTCCAACACAAAAAGAGGAACAGGCTGGAAGAGAACCGGAAGTGTCTGCCGTTGACCTCCGCTTCCTACAGAGTCAGTATCCGGATGTTCGGGGTTGGCTTACAATCCCGGAGAGTGGCATCGATTATCCGGTATTGCAGAGCAGCCCGGAAGAACCGGAGTATTATCTGCGGAGGGATTACCAGGGAAACTACGACATCAATGGAAGTTTGTTCCTCCAGGCAGACTGTATTCTGGGAGAATCGGGGAATCTGACCATCTACGGTCACAACATGAACAGCGGGGCAATGTTCGGGAATCTGGATCAGTACTCCTCCTATGAGTATTGGAAAGCACATCCCAGGGTGTTCTTTCAGACACCGGAAGGAATGGAGGAGTACCGGATAGCGGCAGTTTTGAAAGCCGATGTGTCCATGTTCGACTTTCAGAGGACATCTTTTCAGAGTCCACAGGAATTGGAGGCTTATGTACAGCAGGCAAAAGAGGTAGCATTGTTTGAAACAGGGGTAGATGGCATAGGTTGTGAGGAAACTCTGACGCTGGTGACCTGCTCTTATGAGTGGAAGCAAGCCCGGAATATTCTTGTGGCAGTAAAAGCGGGGTCTTAAAGGGGAAAAATGTTCAAAGACGGGAACTTTCTTCCGGTCTCTGGATATCTCCAGTACGCTTCGAAGTCAGTAGTGTCAGGAAGTGTTCAAAAGTACCCCAAAAGTGCAGAATGTGAGACAAGTTGCAGGTAAGAAGCGGCACTACGGAACAAAAAGTGTTCGAAGTTAAGGGATGTGCAACGGATCGTGGCGGCTTGTGTAGTCTTGTAGTGTTGGGAAAGTGTTCGAAGATGGGCGCTTTTCCAGCTCTTTGGTGGCTTTTTGGAACTGAAGCTGCCGGGAAGTGTTTGAAAGCACACGAAAAGTGCAGAATGTGAGACGAGGCTGCATGAAAAAGACAGTACCATCATACACAAAAGTGTTCGAGGATGTAGGATGTGCAACGAAATGTGGCGTGATGTAGTGTCAGAAAGTGTTTAAAGACTGGGACTTTTGCAGCTATCTGGATGTATCTGCCATCTATCTGGAATGTGTTTTTTAAGCGAAAATCTGAGAGTATAATGAAAATGTAAAATCGGATATAAAACTTAGAAAATGTGAGAAATAGTGCTTGAATTGTAACGACAAAAGCGTTACAATATAAGAAACAAGGAGGTGTGATCATGGAAAAAACAGCAACATTAAACTTAAGAGTAAACCCAACTGTCAAAGAGCGGGCAGAAAAAGTATTGTCTCAGTTAGGTGTTCCTATGTCAACAGCGATTGATATGTATTTGAATCAAATTTCTCTTACAGGTGGAATTCCATTTTCTGTTTCTTTACCAAAAGCACCAGTATCGATTCATGCAGATGCCATGACAACAGAAGAAATCCATCAGAAATTGGAAAAAGGTTACAATGATATAGCTGCAGGAAGAGTGCAAAATGCAGCAGAAGCGTTCGCAAAATTCAGGGAGAATCATTGATATGAAACACTATACGGTTGAGATTACAAATGAAGCATTGGCTGATATGGAGCAGTTATATAATCACATCGCTTATGTTCTTCAGGCACCAGAAAATGCGATGGATCAATACAACCGGATTGCAGACGCTATTTTAACATTGGATACTATGGCTGAGAGAATCCGTATTATGGAATCAGAGCCGGAACGAAGCAAAGAGATGAGAAGATTGTTGGTAGACAATTATTCGGTCTTTTTTGTAATCCAGGGAGATAAAGTGATTGTAACAGATGTATTATATAGTGCATCAGATATTGAAAGCCGATTAAAAGGTTAGATGATAAAATCAAAAGAAAATATGAAACGTCAGGCAGGATATGTTCCCGTAAAAAGGAAGGTATCCTGCCTTTTTTGCATGAAAGAGAGGAAATTCATATGAGAAAATTTTATACAGCAGAAGCAGTAACAGAAGGGCACCCGGACAAATTGTGTGACCAGATTGCAGATGCAATCTTGGATGTGTGTCTGAAACAGGATGAACAGTCCAGAGTAGCATGTGAGGTGCTTGCTACGAAAGGAACGATCATTGTGGCAGGGGAAATCACCAGCACCTATGAACCGGATGTGTTTGCAGTTGTGCGAAAAGTACTGTCTGACGTGGGTTATTCCAGTGAAGGGATTGCAATGGACACTTTTGTCCATCGACAGAGTCCCGATATTGCAGGGGCAGTCGATACTTCAAAAGAACGAAGGGAAGGAGTGTCTGACAATCAGATGGACTGG
>ENA-OQIT01000117-OQIT01000117.1-human-gut-metagenome-genome-assembly--contig:-NODE-117-length-18829-cov-2.487328_pt1 | contig 18829 bp, 24 predicted proteins | sample MGYA00242587_ERZ504752 | MGnify/ENA primary metagenome ERZ504752 (study PRJEB26092, sample SAMD00036352) | human gut metagenome | host: Homo sapiens | study: EMG produced TPA metagenomics assembly of... | reverse complement strand
AAAGGCATGATAAGCAGAACTAAACCGGAGTTTGTACTTTAAAAACTGAGCCTGAACGCAGGTCTGCCTATGCAGATATGCTGTCCTTTCCCCTGTTATGCATACAGATTGTACAAATGCCAGGGAAAACGGAAAGAGCTGCCAGGTATATGTCTGTGCAACACCGGACGGAAAAGCCCTGTACTTTGCCCGCGAGAACATGCACAACCATCTGTTGTTCCTGCATGATATCCGGGTACCTGCCACGAATAATGAAGCCGAAAGGCTTCTAAAGAATTATAAGCGGAAACAGGCGCAGGCCGTGACATTCAGAAGTTTCGAAAACATCGCTTATCTCTGCCAATGCATGAGCATGCTTGTTTTGATGCGCCTTGAAGATCCGGCCAATATATATGACAGAGTGTCCAGAATATTTGGATAAAGAAAACCGATGGCTTTGACTGTTATCAGTCTACACCATCGGTTTTCTCAAGTCCAGCTAACCCTTGAACAGTAACTTAGTTTTTTGGCTTGTGCATTTTTATAAAAAATATCAGGCGTTTTCCTCCGGTCAGTTCCCCTTCATCCTTTTCCGCTCCGTCCCTCGACTTCAGCATTTCCTGCCCCAGGATCACATGCGGTTGCTTTTCCAACAGTCATGCAGACCACACTCCGGTGGAAATATTCCATTTCACCTGCACGGTTTTTCCGGGTAAGGCAGTCCGGACAGGATTTTTTTGTGCTGCTGAACAGTTCCACCTCATCAATTCCGGCCACCACATATCCACCAATGGTCCCCTCCCGGAATACACGGTTCTTTTTTAGTGTATCGATCGGCTGAACCGTATCAAACTTATTATTCCAATAGCTGCAATCAAAAGCAGCAACCAGCTATATTTAAGCCTTGTACATATAAAAGTGCACAGGAACAGTAACAGGCAAGAGCCGATCACATTACAGTTAACCATCCAGTCTATTACTTTACCTGTGCATGAGTTCACTATCATATCTCAATTTGCGCTTTTTATTCTGAGTATCTGGATGAAGCAATGCATTTTCACGTATTCCGCTATCTTTCAAAGCCTTTGGATAAAAAACGCTTCCTCAGAAATTTTCAGGACGCATTAGCTTATTACAACACTATGACTCAAAAGATTCCGATAGAAACTCATGATGGAATATATACTGTTCCATATTCCCATATTATTGCCATTGAAGCTCAGGTAAGAAAGGTGATCATACATACGATAAAAATATTCCGAATTTAAAAATACCTATCTTCTGTATCTTGAAAGTATGAGGTAAAACTATAGGGGACATGTAATCTTGCTTATTTTTCAGATTCGTAGTCGAGGCGATTGTTATGTGGCATTACTCATCCAGTCCTTTTTCTGACCAAAACACTCTGGCAAAATGAGAACTGGTTGCATTTGTCTGCTGTATTGTACTTTATTTCTGTTCTCTCTTATAGATAAAGTATGGAACATACATTATCGTATACGAAATTATTTTTTCTTACTCTTTGACTATTTTCCGAAGTATTCCATCTTCCATCTCATATACTTCATCACATAGAATCTCTATATCCTCCCGATTATGACTTGCCAGTATAATCAGCCTATTTTCATTCTTCATCTTCAGCAAAAGCTCCCGGATTTCTGCTACACCATTTTTATCAAGGCCATTCATTGCCTCATCCAAGATCAGGATTGGTGGATCTTCCATAATAGCCTGGGCAAGTGCCAGCCTCTGCCGCATACCAAGCGAGAATTTTCCAACCGGGCGTTTCAATTTCGAATCAAGTCCAACTGTGTTTAACACTGAATGCAGATATGATTTATCTGGTCTATTTCGTATCGTGTACAGAAATTCAAGGTTATGGTAAGCACTCCAGTTTCGTAAGAACCCAGGATCTTCGATAATGATACCTGCTTCTGTAAGCATGTCCTTATCTTTTCCCATTACTTTTCCATTTACAGAAACCGTTCCTTCATCACAGGACAGAAAGCCACAGATCGTCTTAAATAAAACTGTCTTCCCGGACATTTCAACCGCATATATATAAGTGTCCATAACATTAAAATTTACCATGCCTTTTTCAAAAGCATAATTTTCCAGAGAAAAAATGAAAGAGACTGCTACACCGGCTATCGCCAGATACAGAGGATATTTTTTAGCAATCGCCTGAAATCTGTTTTTAGGTATCTTTCCTTTTCCATTCAATCATCCCCTTGTTTATTCAGAAGAGTATATATAGCGACCACCAGAATCATAAAAATAATTGGTATCCCAGTGGCAAAGAATTTTCTGTTTTTCGCTTTTCTGTTTTGTTTGGATGTGATAATATCTCTGCTGTTCTCTAAGATTTCATTTAATTTTTCATATGGAACCGGCATATTGCGGATTGCCCGGTATATTTCCTTTTCATAATCATTCGGTGCTTCTTCTATACACCTGTTCAGTTTTTTTCTTTCTTCCACTACATAGTAGGGAATTGTTGAACCATCCATACCAACTCTCCTTTATGATGGCAAATTAATTTCTTTGCCTGTTTCTGCATTGACCAGCATTACTGTTTTGTTGCTGCCATTTTCCATCACTTCAAAATACCATATCGGTTCTTCTGCATACTTCTGATCTTCACCAGTGTAAACACGTTCATATAATTTTGCTCGTGTAACCTCATAATTTACATCGTTTAATATGTTGTCATATTTTTCCTCTACTACTGATGCAATCTCATCAAAAGGTTTCAGAGTTACCGTATTCTGTTCATTTTTAAAGTTGTAGATATAATCTATCGTTAAACTCTCCAGTCCACGAGCAGAATAAATGGCCTGTACAGGTGCATTATCTGGAGAATCATCTGACATTTGCTTTGCTACGCTCATCAATTCATGGAATACTGGAATCCCGGTATTTTCCTGATAGGCATAGATAAAATAAGCTTCATCTTCTGACGTTGGTTCGTTCGTTTTTCCTTTTTCTAATAAACCATTATTTAATTCCTGATCCCTTAGTTTTTTCATTGCATCTACACTTAACGGAATCGCCTGGAAAGAGAGATTTTCTGTGTCATATCCGAGTTCATTCATATCTTTTTTTATTTCTGAAATGTATTTGTCTTTATCAAGAGAAACGGAATCACTTGAAAACAAATCTATATAGTCCGACTGCTGAACTCCAAGATATGCATAAAGAGAAGATGTAGCACTCGTCCATGTAATGTTGTAGTCTAAATAGAGACTTGCTCCATCAGAAAATGTATAACTGATAATTTCGCCATTATCTCCATCATATTGTTCTTTATTAGATATCTCTTTTCCTTCAGCGAGCAGGGAATACGCTTTATCTTTGTCATAGCTATGTACACCTTCTACGGTAGTTTTTTGGATTGTTCTGGTATTCATATTTTCCGGTAATTCCAATGTACAGTTAAATTTAACTTTACCAGATTCTGATTCTGCATTATATGTATCAGGGAAGGTGTCTTTGACCTCAGAATCATCACTTTCCAGCATATCCACAACATTGCTTTTTTCAGAAGATACCTGTTTACCGCATCCGGAACTTATGGTTGCGACTCCTAACATAAAACACAGCAAAACTTTTTTTACCATAGTCAATTTCTCCTTTACTAACATTCAGGATCCAGTCTACTACTTTACCTGTGCATGAGTTCATTATTTATTTCCTCCTGAATTTTGCAAGTCCTTCAGGTGCTTTGGGATTTCCAAATGCCTTTTCAGGATAACTTAAAAGAACAACCGCATTTTCAATGCCATTCAGGTTTCCTTCATACCGGTACACATAATACTTTCGTTTTTGTACTGTCACAAGGTCAAATACCTTCTCTGTTACCGATAATCCAACAGCAAGTTCGCTGAGCTTCTTTTTCATTCCTGACGGGTACAGCAGGCGGTTTGTTTTTAAAGCTCCAATGGTATGGAACCCCTTCTGTACAAATGTGTTGATCATTTTTTCAGAAACATACCAGCAGTCACAAAGGAAATACGCATCTTCAATTGGATGCAGAGCCTGTGACGAAGGCTTTGTCTTTGAAGCTATGGTATCATCCCATTTCCCGGAATTGAGGAAATGTGCGATGGTAGTTCTATGGCAGGAACTGTTTTATGCAAAGTCGGTAGTCTTTCCATGGTAACCTGAGATAAAGATACTGATCAGGATACTCATGAGATGACCGATCACTCTGTTCAAAAAAGATTTGCATAAATTTAATTTCTTAAACTGGTGTGAATGTAGAATGACGTATAGTATTTGCGATGGACACCTTCTTTCGTAAATGTTGCAATGTTTGTTTACTTTCATTGTACAACACAAACGATTTAAGGTGTCTTTTTTATGCAAAATCACGAACTTGCTCATTTATAGCTTAAAAGCGAAATCTCTGTTCATTGCATAGGAAGGAGAATTCTTGCTATATATTATGCTAAATTCCTGAAAGTATTTTCTTTGCGTTCTCCAGGTTATTTTTTCCATTTATTTTTAGATATACTTTACTGATTTCAGAAGGCTCTCCTATTTCTCTGCAGAGATCCTGTGCCTGGGAAATGGGTATGTAGATTTCGTTGCCTTCTGTTACTACAGTGGCTTTACAGGGCATATATGAGGTTTGCGGTCCTCTTGCGGAATTGTCCGGATAAAGTGGTAAGATCATCCGTGGCTTTGGAAGTATCCTTCTCTTTTTCATCCAGGGAATAAAAAATATTCAGGTTTTCACCCATCTCTAAAAATTTTTCCTGTTGTTTTTTTGAAATGGCATGATTATTATAGTCTTTCATATCCCGTAGGGAACCATTTCCCAGCAATAACAACGGCATCTTCCCCAGTTCATTCTGAGTTGGATTTTTTCCTAAACGCATTCATATCAATTCCTGAAAAAGTCGTTGTTTCCGTATAATCTTCAATTTTGATGACAACCGGGACTTCTATGACTGGCCAGATTTCTTTTATACCTTTTATCTTCTTCGCTTTCTGCAAAAAATCTTCATCATAAGCCAGATCTCCAAGTGGGAGCAGCACAGTAAATTGCCGTTTTTCTTCTTTCATGCCTGCCAGCAGCATTCCTAATAATGTAAGTATCAATGCCAGCAGAAGTATGACAAATAAGGTAAAGCTGTCTATTTTTTTTCTTTTCAATGAGAAGCCGCCTTTCTCGCTTCTTCAAGAAGGATATTTTTCTTATGAAGCTTTCTGACCAGAATCAGGATTATGGAAATAAGCAGTACTGCAACAACTGCAGCTATGGAATACCACCAGTTATTGGTTTTCTCCTGGTCATCTTCAACCTTTAAAGATTTTATCTGGGTTTCTTTGATTTCAGAATCAAATTTTATTTCTTCCTCATATGATTTGCCATCTGCATCCTCATACGTAAGAATTAATTGACCTGCACATTTTCCTGTTTTTCCTTTTACATATATGCGAAGACTTCCTTGGGATAAATCTCCGGCCTCTATGGTCCCTAAGAATGCAGTATCGTTTGAGCTTAATTCATCAGCCTTTAAGCTGACACTTGCATTGTATATTTTGTCTCTTCCGAGATTCATTGCTTTTACCGGGATCTCTACTGTATCCATAGTGTATAAAACAGATGGAATATCTGAAGCTTCCAGCTTAACACGAACCGGTTGGATGATCTGAAAAGACAGTAATTCTGTACCTGTAGTTGCCGTTGCTTTCGAATCTTCATAATCCAGAGAAAAAGTAATGACAGCCTGGCCAGGATCACAGTTTTCTGTTATAGTAATCATCTGTTCCAAAGTAATTGCTTCACCAGGAGCCAGGACTTGTACATAAAAAGAGTTTTTCTCAAATTCGATTCCTTTGTTCTCTGTAGAAAGAGAAATTTTTAAACCAAATACATTTTGACTGCAGCTTTTATTTCGAAATGTTAGCGACATTTCTGTTGTAGAACCAGCCTCCAATCGTCCACCCGAAAGATTGCTGTCTTCTAATAATACCTGCGGTTTATGTAATATTTTTTCACTTGATGAGTCTGATGTTGAATTACCTCCTCCCCCACCGCCCGAATACCCTCCGTTGTCTATAACCGGATCTGTTATCTGCGGGGCGTCACCGTCCTCCGGATTATCACTGTCTATTACAACATGAAAAGGATTCGATTTAGAACCATCACCAAAGTCATCTCCTGATGTAAAAATATCCGGATCCGGATTTTCTTTATCGGTATCAGCTTTATCAGGAGTCTTTTCATCCTCTGCCGGAGGTTCGGTACTCGTAGAATCATCCTCTTTTTCATCAAGGGTTAACGAGTTGTCATTCTCATAAGATACGGACGGATCTGAGTCCGTAAATCCTTCTTCAGCAGATGTAATCTCCGTGTTTTGAGGCTCTGTGGCAAAAACGGTAGCTGGAAGAAATATTATTGTCGTACACAATACTAATGCCGTTTTTACAAATAAATTTCTCATTATCAGGCAGTCCTTTCTCTTAAGATTCCTCCATCCATTTCATATACGTGGTCACATAAGATTCTGATGTCCTCTTCATTATGGCTTGCCAGCAAAATGGTTTTTCCTGCTGCCTTTAAATCCAGCAGCAGTTCTCTTATTTCTTCCACGCCATGTTTATCCAGTCCATTAAACGGCTCATCCAGAATCAAAAACAGAGGATCTTCCATAATGGCCTGTGCAATACCAAGGCGTTGACGCATTCCAAGGGAATATTTTCCGACTGGTTTCTTCATGTCCGGATTCAATCCTACCCTTTTTAAGACTATGCGGATATCGGCCTTCGAAATCCGGCCATTCATGTCTGCCAGGATCTCCAGATTTTTAAAGCCCGTATATTGTGTAAGAAAACCGGGAGTCTCGATAATAACTCCAAGACTTTCAGGAAAATCCACATCATGGCCTATTTTTTTCCAAATACAAAAATAGTGCCCGTAGTTACAGGGAGAAACCCACAGATGCATTTCATAAGGACGGTCTTTCCGGAACCGTTATTTCCAACAATCCCATAGACGTTCCCTGTTTTCAGGGAAAGATTTACTTCCTGTAACACCATGTCTTCACCGAAACGTTTGGTCACGTGTTCTATTTTTACGCAGGTGTTCTGCATCATTCCACTTGCTCTTTCCAGATCACAGGCCAGATTAAATGTCCCTTCAGATTTCTTCCAATCTTCCATATAAAACACCTCCCAGAATTCCCAGCATTACTAATAAAAACAACAGTAGAAATAGCCAAACTCCTATTTGTCCGGTCCCCAATTTTCATCAGCCAGTATCCATTCTACTGGATAAAACCATATCTGATTCTTAAAATAGCGGTCATGAAGGATAATTCCGAAATAAAAGCTTACAAAAGGGATTCCATATGCCATGTAAGCAGAATCCCATAAAATCCCGCAGCTTCCACCGAAAGTACTTATGATACTTCCGATAAGTCCTGTCCGAAATGCCTTCATGAGTAAGTCCAGAAGTGCTTCTCTCTGAATAGCACCCTTTATCTCCAGCGGATAGAACACAATAAAATTGATAAAAAGTACCGTTAGTATAGATAACGTCCAGACCATAAAACCAGATACCATAATGGAAAAGACTTTACCTTCGATATACTGTCTGCGAGTCGTTCTGGGAAGTATCTCCTTTAAAAATCCACTTTTATATTCTTGCAGAATGGAATCACTCCATGGCAATACGGCTGCTACCGGAAGGGCAAAAGATACTGCCTGGCTTTTTAAGGAACCTTCCAGTATACTGATAAAAGTACCACATGTCAGTGCTTTTTTTTAAGCTGGGATAAGTCTGTCCAATGGCTATGGAAATGCAGGCTATCAGCCATGCTGCCAGAAAATTCTTATTAAAAAACATACGTTTTGTTTCACCCCACATAGGTTTTCCCCCTTCCGATCATGTCTTTTCTCCAAGAAATTCAAAGGTATATTTTTTCATCCGGTTAATTGCAAAAACTGCAAGAAGAACTAAAATACCCAGAAAAAACATATAGGAATGCGAGATTTTCGGGAGCAATGGGTCATAACCCAAGTTATGTTTTCCGTATACTGCCTGGTTCAGAGGACTGATCCAGCAGATTAATACATTTACCTGATACATTTCGTATTTTTCTTTATGTAAAATTGCAGCCAGTACTTTCGGGTCCAATAAAAAACCAAAGACACTGTAAAGAAGGCCAAAAAATCATCCCCTTAGTCTCCCTTTATAGAGATTCCCTACAAGGATTACAAAGCTTAAGGTCAGCGAATAACAAAACAGAAGGAAGAAAACCTGCAGCATACAGCCATAGGGTGAGATACCTTCCATGACCCTTACTGTAGAAGGGACCTGCAGGTTTTTTCCTAATTCTGAATAACCAAGCATGGCCGCAGTTTCGCTCCACAGGTTACCTGGATAACTCTTTTTCATACACAGCACGGCCGTAAACAGCAGCATCAAAACCGTATATAAAACAGTTACAAGAATAACATAAATGAATTGACCTAAAAGCCATTTCCTCTTGGTTGTCCGGGTCAGCTGGTATGGAGTAATAGGTGTCATCTTCGGCAGGTCAGAAAACATAAGAAGCAAGAGCAGCGAACTGGACAGTACTGCTATCCCATCCCCAAATGTCCAGATAAATGGTTCAATGGCCTGTACCGGTGTATCGTAGGTCTCCATTACAACCATGATTCTGCCTGTAAGCAGGAAACTAAGTACAAATTCTAACAGAAATATAAAAATAACTTTGGGATTGCGTAAAAATCCGAAGAAATTGTACCTTACTAATTCCAAATACCTGTCTCATGTCAGTAACCCAGATTCCGGTCTATGATACTGCCATCCACGGCATTAATGGTGAGGAAACTTTCATTTGGATCTTTACTGGTATTTGATTCTGTTTCTCCGTTATATTCACTTTCTGAAGTCATGCTGCCGAAAAAATCCCAGACGGGGATCAAAATACCTGTGTGTGCGTCAGTAGACGGCTCATATATTCTGGCATAGCCAAGAACGATCCGATCAATATTATAGACTCTGGAATTTTCATATTGCATATTATCAGCGTTTGTTACCACCATCATTTTTTCATAAATTTTCATAATCTCGCTGAATGAAAGAAGATTTAAATTCTCTGTCTTTATGTTACCAATTGTGTAGGGATTTGAATAAGTCATGCTTTCTATGCCATCTTTATCGACATAGAAACAGAGACTTTCATAAGACCATGTTTCCATCGTGCTGTCCATATCTTCCAATGCCCCACCGTCTGCAATTGTCTGAGTTACCGGCACACCATTTATGGTACGTGCATAATCAATTCTATATCCATTTCCAAAATTACCTGAACTATTATCGCCTTCAAAACTTTTGCACACCGCGTAATTCCAGTTAGAAAACTGTAAATCTGTGATGCCCATTTTTTCAACTTTTTCCTTTACAAGTTTTTTTGCTTCATCCAGGGACAGCCCGATAGATTCTTCTGTGGGTTTTTCTTCCTCTTCAGAATATCCGTAATCACACCACATTGCATCCTCCGGTATTTTTTCCCCGCCCTTGTTTGCTGCTTTCTTGATCTTGACTGACAAGGTATCGGAGCCATCGGAAGATATCATATAGTAGTATTGTGAATCGTCTGGCATTTGTGCAATACAACTGAAATAATTTCCGGCAACAGGTTTTGCCTCTGTCAGGGTTTTCTTTTCCGGAGCAGTTTCGTATTCCTGTTCCCATGTCTCAATATCTTCATAGATATCATAGACATAATTCCCATCATCGTCTGTTCCATAGTTATACGGATCCAGGTTTCCGTTAGCAACGTCTTCTTTTAGTTCATCCAGTAGTTTTTTTTAATTTCTATCCTTTGTCTTCACATAATAACTATCCAGGGTATAAAGTTTTGCCTCTGAGAAGAATGCGTTTGTAATACGGTCGAGAAGCTCCTGGGTAACTTCTGCCGCAGTGACAGAAATAGCAGATATCTTTTCCACTTCCGGAATTTCTACGCTCGCATCTGTATTTACCACGAGCTTGGCACTGTCATCTTCCACATGGCTTTTATAATTTTGAGGAGCATCAATGAGATTCCTGATGGTTGTCTTTGACTCTGAACCGTCATCGTTCTTGCTTTCAGATGCTTCTCCTTTAGAACCGCTAACATCATCCGCTTCCGTATAAGCATCTACAGCCTTGCTCCCCTTCGGCTTTACCAAAGAAGAATCCGGGGTCTGTGCGCATCCTGTAAACATTCCAATACAAAGCACTATTCCTGCAAACTTTTTTATGTTTTTTCTCATTTCTGGTAATATCTCCTTTCTAAGATTGTTATAAGTATATCATCGAGCATTACACCAAATCTTTCGCGATTTGTAACTGATATGTAAACGTTAGTGTGATTACCAGAAAACAGAGACGGTAGTTCCTTTTCCCGGATTGCTTTCAATCTTCAGTTGGAAATCGTGCAGTTCTATAATTTTCTGACATAAAGAAAGACCGAGCCCTACACTTCCTTTTGCCCTGGAACGAGATTTGTCTACCATATAAAATGGTTCCGTCACCATTTCCAGATCCTCTTTCGGTATTCCCTTTCCAAAATCCTGAACCATCAGATGGTCTGGGGTTGCCTCAAGCACAATTTTAGATTCTTTCCTGGAAGCTTTGACTGCATTATCAATTAGATTTGTCACTACACTTATCATTAAGTCCTGATCAAACTTCTTTACCAATTCTTTTGGTTCACAAAATACATCAAGAGAGATGTTTTTTTCTTGAAGCCTGCAATCAATAAGTTCTTTTACTTCTTTCAGGAAGTTATCCACCTGTATTTCAGCTGGATTGAATGAGTCTTCCGAAGCTTCGTAGAGTCCGGTTAATTCCAGCATTTTCATAGAAAGTCTTGACAGCCTGCGACATTCATTTTCAATATAAATCAGAGCCTTCTCCTGCCTTTCTGGGGTTAGGCGCACAGTAAGCAATGTATCTGCATAGCCTATGATTGCAGTCATTGGGGTCTTCAGCTCATGAGCCAGACTTCCAATAAGCTGTTTTTGTGTCCGGTTTATGTTAGAAAGACTTTCAATTTGTTCTTTTATTTTACCTGTCATAAAATTAAAGGTTGCACCTATCTGCGCAAGTTCTGTATTTCCCTCTGACGGTACTTTAAAATCATAAATACCTTCAGAAACAAGAAGCGTAGCTTCTCTTAGGCCTGTAAGCGGTGCTGTGATTTTTCGAAGGCTCAAATAAAGGATAATTCCCATCACCACGATCAAAGATAAAGTAAATCCACCCGTCTGAAAAAACAGCAGATGACTTTTTTCTATTACATCTGTTATATCTTTATAAGTAACAATCTGATATCCCATATTTACATTGCCATAGTAAAATAACAAAAGTGTCCTTCCATTTATCTGACTGATCATAGGGCCATGACCATCACTGTTGCTGCCATGATCCACCATGTTTGCCTTACTTGCACATAATTCTCTTAACTTTTTTACATCGAATTCATAAACAGTTCCATTATAGGTCATTTTTCCATCAAGATATAAAACCGCGCTGTCATGAAAAACCTGCCGAAAAGCATAAGTAACTATTTGGGGGCGCATTTCGTTGTCGGCATTCTGTTTCTGATTGTCAGAAAGGCTTGTTTTATTTTCAAACTGTAAGATATTTGTTCTGAATATACTGCTTTCATAACTGTTGATATTCTGTATACTCTGATTTTTCCAACAATAAGTGGTATAGAGAAAGATCCCTGACGATGCCAACAGAATAATACATGTAGTCTGAAAAAAGATCTTTATTAAGAGTTTCATAAATCCACCTCAAGTCTGTAACCGATTCTGGGAATTGTTTTAATCTTATCCTGCCAGCCAAGTTTTTTCCTGATACGACCCACATGTGCATCCACAGTTCTTGTTTCTCCGCAGAACTCTTCATTCCACAGTTCCTGCAGAATCTGATTCCTGGTCAGTGCTTTATTCGGGTTTTTGGCGAACACCATGAGACAGTTATATTCCATTGGCTTTAAATAGATTTCCATGCCCATTTTTGTAACAGTACGGCTAGCAGTATCAATGATGACATCACCAATTTGAATCTGTTCTTGTACAGTGCCATTACGTTCCAGTACTTTTTCAAGACGAACCATCACTTCCAGCATTTCAAATGGTTTTACAATATAATCTTCCGCACCGTCTTTTAATCCCTTTATCTTGCTCGCGATATCTCCCTTTGCAGTAAGAAATATTACGGGAATTTCATATTGCTTCAATTTCGGTAACAGGCTATAGCCGTCTCTTCCGGGAAGCATGATATCTACAAGTGCACACTGAAACGCATGATCTTGAATAATTGCTTCATATGCCTCATTTCCATCCAGATATCCTACTGTTTCATACCCTGCAATCTCCAGATTCATACATAGCAGGTCATTGATTGACATTTCGTCTTCTATCACAAGAATTCTTGCCTTCATAATTATTACCTCACATGTTTTTATAAATATCTTTTCACAGGTTAATTATACATTAAATTCTGTATTGCAGTTGTAACTGATTTGTAACAGCAAAAAAAGGAAACCAAGACCATTCTGTGAGAATAGTTTTGATTTCCTGTATAAATCGTTATTTTCTAATCGTTTATAACGCTGGTGAGAACATTTATTATTATTTTTACTCCATTCCAGAATCATTCGAAAGAGAGACAATGCAAATACAAAAATTATTAAGAACACCAGAATTTTCATACGTAGCGTGATTCCTTTCATTTACCTTTATCAGATCGTATCATTCAAATCACATCCACTGATGATGCGATTCCATAAGTTCTCCCGCTTGTCCATTCCTTTGGTAAAATAGGGAAGTCTTTCCTCTTCCAGCTCTTCCAGACGAAGCACATTTCCATTCAGATAATTGTCAATCCGGTATCCTGTACTTTTAAGTCTTGTAATCACGCCACCGATTTTTATATCCAGGATCTCATAACCAAATGGCTTTGCATCGTTCATCCAGATTTTTTCTCTTGATGATTTCATATCTGTCAGATTGCAGATGATTTCAGGAATAACATTCTGACTGATATCTTTTAACGCTGCTCTGTCCGATCTGTCATATGCTGATTTTATACACATACCCAAATCGGCTTTATCAGCTAATACCGCCGCCAGTTTTTCATAAAATGAAAATAAAAGCTGATATTTTCCTGCTTTTTTTGCACATTCCTTCATATATTTCTGTATGTTTTGGTAGTAAGATTTTGTATTGACACCTGATTCTTTCACATGATAATCAAAAATGCCTAACATTGGATCCTGGTATAACAGATATTTTGAAGGATTTTGAGCCTCTTTATTCTCTTTCGAATTTAAGAATAAAGAATCAAAATTGTCAAGTGCCATAAAATCATCAAATTCTCCGCCTGTGCAGTTCCTGAACTCCTGCTTAAGGATTGTTTCGTCATAGTCTCTGTGAAAATCAAGGTATGCAAAAAGTACAAGTCCCGGAAGCAAAGCATCCATCGGGGTTTCTGCACCATTATCCATCCATGCTGTACAGAGAACCTCTTTTATATTGTATTTTTTACAAGTAGAAAGAGCTGCTTTGGTACACGCATAGGTCTTAAGAATAATTGGGGGAAATTCCGTTCCAAATCCAAGAACCTCCTGCAAAAATAACGTTATCCGAAAGCTGCGCATGGATATCCAGCATTTTTTCATAGGTTCTGGTATCATCATGATAATAGTCCCAATATACTAATCCTAAATCTTTTTTCGGTTTTTCCCATTTGGAGCAGTCCGTATTTTCGGGCAGATCATAGTATCCGCCTGTAGAATTTGCTGTAATGTACATGTCACTCCATATCATAGGCTTTAATTCTAATTTTCTGCAAATATCTACGACCCTGTTACAATGTTCCCTGATTATCAGTGACCCTTTTTTATATCCATTTTCTTTTAGATAATTTCCAAGTCCCAGCATGACAGCCTCATCCATTCCAAGATGTACCCTGTTAGTAGAAAAACTCTCTTTTACTGAGCTGAGCAGCTTTTCAATAAACTGATAAGTTTCCTCTTTTTCAGGCTGGAGAATGTCCGCAGAATCCCGAATCTTATCCATTCCCGGCCACTTCATAGGTATCTTCTGTATAAGGCATAAGTACATTCATTCCAAGTTTTGCCAGTGTCCTGATCAGGAATTTCACCTTTTCAACTGTAAATACAGCATTTCTGGAACAATCCAGCATAAGACCGTTTCTTTCAAAACAGACATGCTCTTGATATTGAAATTCATCCTCTTCCATATGATGTATGGCATAATTAAGTGCGCGGTAATAATGAGATATTTCCCGACAGATGATATGAATCTGGTTTTTTCTTTTATTGATCAATATTTCTGGTCTGTCCTGAAATTTAACAAACCTTATCATATAATTTTTATTCACTATACACCTTTTATATAAAAGAGTCCATGTACAAAATAAGGGAATATATAAACAAAATGCATCAGTTAACAAGTATCGGCAGAGGGGCATATCATTATTCAGTACCACGTCCTGTTTCTATGGCTGAATCAGGTTATTAAGAATGTTACTGTTAATTGTATTTATATCTGCTTAATGCATGAATCAGTTTTTCTGACTCCAGTGGTTTGGTAAGATATTCGTCCATTCCGGCTTTCAACGCTTTACTCTTGTCTTCTGCAAAGGCATTTGCTGTCATGGCTATAATCACAACAGCAGATGCATCACTTCTGTTCATTGTGCGTATTTCTCTGGTAGCTTCCAGGCCATCCATAACTGGCATCATAATATCCATCAGAATTACATTGATCTCACCAACACCTGATTTTTCAAATGCTTCAACAGCTTCTTTTACCGTTTGAAGCCCTTTATAATTTTCTGCTCCTGCATTTGTCAGAAGGAATTCCGCAATTTCCATGTTCAATTCATTATCTTCGGCCAAAAGGATTCTCATACCTTCAATTGATACATCGTCTTCCTGCCTTTCTGACTGCTTCATATCAGCAGAAATAAGGAATGGAAGCTGTACCATGAATGTGGTTCCTACATTTTTCTCACTTTTAAACTTAATTGTACCGCCCATTTTCTCTACCAGTTTTTTTGTAATTGGCATACCAAGTCCTGTTCCTCCATAAACAGATCTTGCACCGCCTGTTTCCTGAGTAAATGGTTCGAAAATATGATTCTGAAATTCTTTACTCATCCCAACTCCGGTATCCTTGCAGTGAAACTCAAACAGTATATGTCTGTCATCCGCCTGTGTTTCATAATAGCTGAGCAGTATCTCTCCTTTTTCTTTATTATACTTGACAGCATTACTTATGATATTCATAAGGATTCTTTTTAAATGAACCGGACTCCCATTCAAATATCTATATTCCAGATTGTATTCTTTTTCAGATAAGCTGATTCCGCGTTCATACACCTGCTTTTCTATAACTTCTCTTATTTCATGCAGTAGCCTGTTAATATCAAAATCCTTATTTTCCAACACAATTTCCTCTGATTCCAGTTTGCTCATATCAAGCACTTCATTAATAAGCTCCAACAGGTATCCTGAAGCATCCCATATTTTCCTGCGGCACTCATCTTGCTTTTTTAAATCATCTTTATAATAATCAGCTACCTCGATCATGCCACGGATTCCGTTAATAGGAGTTCGGATATCATGACTCATTCGCTGCAGAAATTCTGTTTTTGCATTATTTGCCATGTCAGCCCTCTGAGCTTCTTGCAAAAGTTTCTGCTTATAGGCTTCTTCCTGCATCATCTGAATCTTCAACAATTGCGCATTTGATCTCCTGCGGAAGGCAAATACGGAAGCAACCACAAAGATATACAACAGTAACACGACCAACAGGTTTTTAAAAACAGAAGCAAACGCCATTTGCTCATCTATAAACATATAAACATAATAATCACGCCCCTTAGTCATTCTGCCAATATATCTACATTTTCTGTCTGAAACACGGACCAGTTTGTTAGCTGGTTTCTGTTTTACCTGTTGGATAATATTAATACCTTCAGAGCTCAGTCCAATCAGATTTTCGTCGTTTGAAGCAACCACATTTTTTCCATCTGTTACAACAATCATTCCGCTGGAATATGTATCATAGCCACTAAAAAGGCTCTGGATCGTAAGATTATAGTTTCTGGCATACTCAGCCGTTGTATGAATAAAAGTAATAATTATGCCTTTTTTCGTCAGAACGTCCATATGCAGCCAGATCCACCTGTGATCCATCCTCAAGAACGATACTTGCAGCATATGTTTTTCGGGATAAGCAACTACATCAAGTACTGTTTTCTTTTGAATCTCATTCTGTAAAGCCCGGGAATTAAGATTGTCTGTACTGTATTCACATTTTACCTTTCCGTTTACATCAAGTATAATAATTCCGGTAAGTTTCTGCTCCTCTGCATATGTTTTCAGCTTATCCTTCGTAACTTCATCCTTTGTATACGTCAGATTACGATTAACCTGCTGAGCATTTTCAATTGCACGTATTAAACCTTTTGTTTGGGATGCTTCATTATATCTGTTATAAATATAACATTGTTCTTTCACATATTTCAGAGTCTCGTCCATTTGCCTGGCAACTGCTTTTATATCGGTTTTTACAGAATAAACTATAGTTATCAGAAACAGAAGCAGTCCTGTAGTAATAATGATGATTTGAGTCTGCCGTCTGGACAGTTTAGTTATTTTCAATTTTGTCCACCTCCAGATATCCACTGGTTTCGGGAAGATATTTTTTTAGAATTTTCTCTTCACTTCCATCTTTTCTCATTTCTTTAAAGATTTCTGTGAGTTTTTCCGGAAGTTCACTATCCGTGTTTTCAGGAAAAGCTACTCCAATTCCTGTAGTCAGGATAGCTTCGTCCAGGATTCTTATCTTTGCCCCGTAATCTTTTATATACTATTGTACGGAGGTTTCATGAGCTGCTATGGCATCAACATAACCTTTTCCAAGAGAGGTAAAAAGCAGTTTTCGGTTTTCTAAGCTATACACATCTTTTACCAATGGAATAGCAGGATTCATCCTGTTAAGAAAGATATCCTCAGGCTTTGTGGAAGCCTGTACTGCGATTACTTTTCCCGACAGATCACTAAGCTTCTTTATATTACTGTTTTCATTGACTGCAACGACCTGCCGGCTCACCATATATGGACCTGCCCACTTATAATCATTCTCCCGGCCATCCATGGAAAAGCACCCCCATAAACAGTCTATCTCCTTATTTTCCAGGTCTTTATCTTTATCATCCCATACAATCTTTGTAAATACCGGCTTATAACCAAGGCGCCCCAGAGCTTCATTTGCAATGTCAACATCAATCCCTGCCGGTTCCCCATTTTCATCGGAATAATTAAAAGGTGGAAAATCGTCACTTCCAATGATTATCTCTGGCATATTTTCCTGTGAAGATGTACTTTTCTGTGTTGTAACTGAACATCCTGATATCAGTAATATCCCAAAAGCAAACAAAAACGGTATTACTGCCATGTACTTAGATTTCATGCTATGTACCTCAACAATTTTCTCTGATTTTTTTGGATTTTACGTCATTATAATAACTCTGTTTATACTGAATTTACATAAAAGATATAATACAAAACATGCACAAAATTTTAAAAAGAACAGGTGATTTTTCAAGTGGATCATGTTATGTAGATTTCACTCAGAGTAGTACTCCTTCACTTTCCCTCTGAAACTCCATCTTCATTTTTACTTTTGCCAGTTTTATTTCCGGTATTCCTTCAGAAATGGACATAAAAAGCGCCATAGGTTTTTTCCAATGCCTATGGCGTGTAAATAATTTTCTACTCTGCGGATACCTTGTTTATGATTGTCTGCCTGAGCAGGCGTCTATGCCAACAGATTTCTCTATACTTTTGAAATTTTATGATACTCTTTTTTCTCTGGAAAATACAAAACTATACAATAAGTTAAATCGTCTGCGTTAACTTCCATTCGCCCATCCATCTGCTCCATCATAATAGAAATATTCTGCAACCCAATCCCTGTTTTTTGATGCTCAGAATCAAACCTGGTAATACTATTTTGAATACTGATTCCTACTTCTTCATTCCCATAACAAAGCTGTATACATACCTCATTTTCATGTTTTCCATATTTTTCAATATTAGAAATAATATTATTCATAATTCTGCCGATAAAATCTGTATTTATACATACAGATATCTGTCTCCACTCCAACCGATCTGTATTTACTTTAAATCCTTCATATTCCAGTAAAGCACACAGTTCAGAAAGATAATCACCAAAAGCACACATAATATCTTCTGCAGGTTCCAGTTCTATATGGTGTCGTGAATTTACAAAAAAATATTCAAACATCTGCTCCGACAAATCTCTGATCTGAAGTACACGATCAAAGGCTTTATTTATATATTCCTGAGTAACCGCACCTTCTTTTTGCTGCTTTTTTAGAATCTCAAGATATGCCATCAAACCAGTCAGAGGAGTACGCAGATCATGTGACATTCCTAACACCAGCTTCTCCTGTGCACTCTTCAGGTCATACTCTATCTGCTCTTTTTTTCACCAATGTTTGTCTCATATGTTCCAGTCCACTGGCTAACTGTGCAATTTCATCTGTTCCCTGAACAGTTACATTCCCCTGCAAATTTCCTCTGCTGATTATATTTACCTCTTTCATAAGGCATTGTATATATTTTACATTCTCATACATTCCAGATACAACAATTCCAATACACGCCGCGACTCCAAGTACAACAGAAAAGACCATCAATATGTTAAAATATTTATCCGCTGTTCCTTCATATATATATACATCTGCCGTTCCATCCTTAAATGAAAT
>ENA-OQIT01000115-OQIT01000115.1-human-gut-metagenome-genome-assembly--contig:-NODE-115-length-18968-cov-2.868266_pt1 | contig 18968 bp, 15 predicted proteins | sample MGYA00242587_ERZ504752 | MGnify/ENA primary metagenome ERZ504752 (study PRJEB26092, sample SAMD00036352) | human gut metagenome | host: Homo sapiens | study: EMG produced TPA metagenomics assembly of... | reverse complement strand
TTTGGTTTGTACATTGATACTTCCCTGCCGAATCCGGCGAGGGTATTTTTTTTGCACTTTGATAACAGAATATCGGAAGTAACGTTATCTCTTTATCTTTAGCTTTTGGAAATCCGGTGAGATACCGGTACGGTCTCATCCCCACTGTAATAAGGACGAACACTGCGAAGCCATTGGAAATTATTTCTGAGAAGGGCAGTAAGTAGGTTAGAGTATGTCTGAAAAATACTCTGGAACTTTAAGTCAGGAGACGGACTTTAGTAAAAATAAAAAACAATATCTGTAGGCATAACGGAGGTTTATTTTTTATACCCTTTCTTATGGAAAACAGGTATCAAACGTGGTCTGAAAAGGCTGCGAAATGATATATTTTGCAGGATAACCTGCAAAAAAATAATACATTTAATTAAGGAGGAAACAAAATGAACATGAAAGTAAGAAAAAGCGTGATTGCATTCTTAATGGCAACAACAATGGTAGGAAGCACAGCAGTACCGGCTATGGCAGATACAGTAACTGCAAAAGTGTCTATAAAGACAACTGGTTTAACAGGAAAAAATAGTGCGTCACCAGACATTGTGCCAGAAAAAGTTGTTACAGTAACAAATTCCAACGGTTCTGTTACTGCACTAGATGTTCTGAAAGCAGTTTCGGGATCTGATACTGAAACAAAAGAGACTTTAAATGGTAAAACTTATCATTATCAAGGAGTTTTAAGTTGGTATGATGGTCAGTATGGAAATTATATTCCAGCTGTTAAAATGGAAAATCATGCTAATAGCGATTTAGGGAAAGTATTTGCAGATGATGGTACAGCAAATAAAACAGCAAACTCTCTTGCTAACGGAAGAGGAAAATATTTCAAATTATCAAATCTTAATACAACAGAAACAGAAAGCATGAAGGTTACAAAAAATTCAACCTGGAACAATATAGTACATAAAACAGATTGGCTTTCTGAGAAAGACTATAATAATTATCAGGTTGGATGACTATTATTGATGGTAATACAGATAACTTAGGTGTTGATACTGTACTTTCCGACACTAAAGAACACACTGTATGCTTAGATTTTTCTATGATGATGGGATTAGATCTTGGATTTTCCAGTTATGTTCAGCAGGGAGATCAGTGGATTCAGGTTCCGGGTTGGAAATAAAGTAAATTTTAATAGCAAATAAAAAGATGAAGATACTAATGCTTTATAAAGTTTCACTTTATAAAGCATTAGTTCTTCGTCTTTTTCATATTATTTTAATTTTAGGGTGTAAATAGATATGAAGAAAAGAAAAAGGAAAAAAAATCTTATATCAGTTAATATTCTCAGCTTTTCTATTATTTAGTAATGCCTATCTTGTAAAAGCTAATTCAGATATATTATCACAAGATTCAACAGGGAAATACTGTATTAATACAGAACAAGATTATTATAATTTTATCGAAAATATACAAAATTATAATAATAAAACGGTTATACTATGTAATGACATTGACATTTCAGATGTTCCAGAAGCAACATCTAGTTTTTGGCGGCATATTGAACGGAAAAGGACACACCATTACATATGCTTCAAAAGAAGCAAAAGAAAACATTGCTGTATTTCCTTTTCGTATAAATGACAATGGAATTGTAGAAAATATAAATGTACAAATTGATGAATCATATGCATATAATAGCGAAACAGATGAATTTCAAACTGTCTTTTCGCAATGTGATGGAATTGCAAAAGGAATAACAATTAAAGGAAACGTAACTTGTATTTATGACGATGAAGATGAAAATGTTTCAATAGGTGCAATCGAGGGAAATGGAACTTTAATGGATTCTTCCATAGCGATAACTTACGATTTGCAGAGTGAAAAAACAATCGAAGAAATAGCTGAGGATATTGTTGAGAATGATTTAGAATTTGAATTTTGTCAATTAGGAACAACTTATACTGGAATAACTTACCAAAATTGTATAGGATATGGACAGTATTCGGAAGCAATAAAGTCATTAGCAGATGAACTGGAACCCAAAATAGAAGATGATACATGGGGATATCTATGTGTTTCATTTACACGAAAAAGTTTTTCTAGTACGTCAGCAAGTGCAACCAATTGTTATTATGATAAAGAAAATATGCCAGACATTAAAATCAGGTCTGAATATATTGCAAATAGAGATAATAATAAAGAGTTTCCTAATTATGCTGATTTTGGCAAAACTACGTCTGAAATGAAAAACCAGGGAACTTATGAAGGGTTTGACTTTAATAAAAAATGGACTATTTCCCCAGAAGATAATAATGGCTATCCATATTATAATCTACAAACCGAAGAAATAACTCTTAAAGTTCAGGCTTCCACTGAACCTAAAGTATGGAGTACAAGCGTACCCAGAGATTATAATCGTTTTGTTGATTATGCTAAAAATTATCATTTCCCATATCAAGTAGATATTATAGATGGTGAAAAAAAGAATATTTACGATGACGGTAATAATAATGTTGTAAATGTGATAGGTGTAAAATTTACAGATTTAACTGATGAACAACAATCTATTATTGAAAAATATGGTATAGAAGTAGTTTTGCCATCTGATGATGTAAAGAAAGATATAAAATCTGCTACAATTGATACGTAGTTTTTTAGGCGAACGTCCATTAAGCGTAGAATGGATTAATATGCCTATTTTGAAATTTAAAGATGGAAAAGAAGCACAAGCAGAAGAAGATGGGTATAGTTTCAAAGTTGAAGTAGTTGACGGTACTGGTGAAGTTGTAGACAATGGAGCTAAGGGAAACTCAAGTAATCCAAGTAATTGGCCATCTTACTATGAAAAAGCTAAAAAGGCTTGTAACATTATTATGAACTATTGCCAAAATAAAAATGCCTTTGGATCTAAAGAATCCCCATCCTATGAAAATACAGATATTTGGGCCATTTTTACAGCAGCTAGATGCGGCTATATTCCATATGGAGATACAAATTATTTTGACAAATGGTTTGCAAATACCAAAGAGTATTTGCAGTTACTTAAAAATCAGGGAACTGATGTTTCTCAATGGAAGACAACAGAACTTTCAAAATTAATTTTAGCTATTGAAGCTATTGGATATGATCCAAGGGACATTTCGTCTGTAGACCTTCTTTCGGCAGTTGGATCAAGAAAAAGCACAGAACTTACTTATACAACTGTATATGCTATTAATGCAATAAAAGCAGGTGGGTATACCGCTGACACTTTTAAAGATACAGAACTTAACCAATGGGCACATGATACAGCAAAAGCTTTGTCAAATGCCGAAGACAAAATTTTTGCAAATGCCGACAATACCATGGGATGGCAGCCACTTATTTTCTGGTACAAAAAGCCTGGTTACGATGATGTAACAGAAGCTGTAGACAAGGCATTACATAAGCTTCCAGCAATTGCACAACGTTCAACAGGTTCATTCTGTACACCAGGATTTGAAACAGGATGTATGTCTTATGGAAACAACGCATGGAATGATGCACAGGCAATGCTTTTTGCAGGAACGTTTGGTGTAAATGTTTTAGATTCTTCCAGTGGATATACTAAGAATGGAAACAATATTCTTGATGCATTCTTTGATCTGGTAGATGTAGATGGTGTTTTTGACGGAAGTATTCATGGATTCACAAATTATGATGTTCCGCAGATTGCACGTGGTCTGGATGCATTTATCAGACAATATGAAAAAACATCCAGCTTCTGGGAATTTACAGACGTAACTGTTCCAACAAAAAAGTTAACAACATGATCCTTGCCCTTAACGATGACAGTACGAAAAAGCAGATCAAAGAAGCGAGAGACGCTTACGAAGCATTAGACGAAACTCACAAGGCAATCTTTAACAAGGATACACTTAGAAAGCTTCTTGCAGCAGAGACTGGTTCAGGTAATTCTATTGAAAAAGCTATGGCAGCCATTAATGCGATTCCGGCAGCGGATAAGCTGACACTGGATGACAAGGCGGCTGTAGAGAAGGCAAGAACTCTTTATGATTCACTGAATGATGAAGAGAAATCTGTAATTACAAATTACTCTAAGCTGACTGAAGCAGAGGCTAAGATCAGAGAACTTGAGAAACAGCAGGAGCAGAAAGATAAGGATAAGAAAGCAGTAGAGAAGGTTATCGCTGATATTGATGCGCTTCCTTCTTCTTCTGAACTGACTCTTGATCCGTATGTTCTGCAGCTTCTTGACCGCGTACAGGCAGAGTACAATGCTCTTACAGATGCGCAGAAAGCTCTGGTTACGAATTACAGTACGTTACAGTATCTGAGAAATCTGATTCCTGATCTGAAGGCTGCGGCTGCAGTTGTTGATAAGATCAAGGCAATCGGCGAGGTTACTTCCGATAATTATCTGAAGAAACAGGCTCTTGTAGTGGAAGCCAGAACGGCTTATGATGCCCTGACAGCAGATCAGAAGAAGCGTGTGACAAACTATGCAGAGCTTGAAAAAGCGGAGTTGTTTATCAGCAGACAGAGTACGGATGAGAAGGTTGCTTATGTGATCTCCTTTATCGATGAACTGAATATCACTACTTCATCTTCAGGTGCTCTTTCTGACGGACCTCTGAGACTGACAGAGAAGAATAACAATGTTCCGACAGAGAAAATCTGGAATGACTGGAAGGCTTATGTGGTAAATGCAAGAGCATTGTATGATACGCTTGATGACCAGCAGAAAGCCCAGGTTACAAATACAGCTTCTCTGGAGAAAGCAGAAGGTTATATTTACCAGCTGAAAGCCGATGCGCTCAAGGCAATGCTTAAAGCACTCCCGGATGCGCAGACAGTACGAGGATATGAGGCACCTCAGCCGACTACAGTTCCATCAGCACAGGAGGCAGCTTCTGTTGAAGAGGAACAGGCGGTACCGGCACAGTCTGAGGGATCTGATTTCTCAGATGGAAGTGCGGACGCATTCAGCAGTGATGAAGTTGATGAGCAGGCAGCTGAGACAGTGGATATCCCTCAGGCAGAATCAGCTGAAGATACTGAAGATGTCCAGACAGATGTTGATTTCTCCTCTGATGAAGAAGTTCCGGCAGCAGGTGATACCTCTAAGCGTGAACTTACAGAAGCAGAGCTGAAACAGATTGCAGAAGCCAAGAATGCTTATGACAGATTAACAGAAACAGAAGAGAAGAAATTCAGAAGCGAGAACACCGCACTGGTTGAGAATATGGAGAAGCTTCTTGCCATGGCACTGACTTATGAGAAAGGCCAGAGTGCATATCAGCAGTTCTTCGCAGATGAAGCAGCACAGATTTATGCAACAGTAAAAGATCACCCGGTAGACAGAGATTCCTACGCAGATGTTAAGGCTTTCCTTGACCGTTATGCTAAGGATTATCAGGGACAGGAAGATGCCATGGCAGGCCTGAAAGTCAAAGTCGGCAGTCAGGAGATGACTTTTGCAGAGGTTATCGCAGCACTGACGGCACAGGCTGACAAGGCAGGTAAGGACATTTCAGATGCACAGCAGGCAGATGAGTGGATCAGCAATCTTCCGACTGCTGTTACCAAAGAGAACATTGCAAATGTAGAAGCAGAGCTTGCAGCACTTCAGAAGCTGATCGACGGCATGAGTGTGGAAGGCAAGTCCTATATGTGGAATGCGAAGCAGTTAGGGCTGATCAAGACGATCGTGGCAGATTACCACATTGAACTTGCGGGCAAACAGGGTGCATTTAAGGCAGATATGCCTGCAGATCTTCAGACAAAGGCAATCAACTATAAGACTGTCCAGATCAGCTGGAGCAGCGTGGATAACGCAGACGGATACATGGTATACCGCAGAACAGCAGACAGCGGATGGAAGAAGATCGCATCCCGGGTAACAGATATTTCCTATAAGGATCAGAAAGCAGTTACAGGAAGAGTTTACTATTACACAGTAAGAGCTTATTCTTATACATGGGGCGGAAAGACTGTAAGCAGTTATGACAAAGATGGTGTGATTGGAAAAGCGAAGCTTGGAAAAGTAAAGATCGCAGCAACTGATTCCGAGAACTATACCACCATCCGTGTCACATGGAATAAGGTTTCCGGAGCAAACGGTTACAGAGTATACCGCTCTGCTTCAAAGGATGGCAAGTATACAGCAATTGGATCAACCGCAAAGAACAGTGCAGTTACCTTCCTTGATAAGAAAGCAGTTACCGGTAAGACTTATTATTACAAAGTACGTGCTTACCGCAATGTAAGCGGAAAGAAAGTATACGGAAGCTATTCAGCAACAGAGAAAGCAAAGGCAGTACTTTCTGCTCCGACCCTGTCCGCAGGCTCAACTTCAAAGACAGCAGTGCTTGAATGGAGTAAGGTAAAGGGTGCCGATGGCTATCAGGTATATGCCAGCGATTCCCAAAATGGTACCTATACCCGCATAAAGATCACCAAAGGTACAGGTGCGACAGACGAGAGCCTCCTCACCGGAAAGACCCGTTACTATAAAGTACGTGCTTACAGAAAAGTAAACGGAAAAGCAGTTTATGGCTCTTTCTCAAAGATTAAAAAAGTAACTGTTAAATAATAAAATCAGTATGCAGTGTGTTATCAACACACTGCATACCCCAAAAGAAGATAAGAGAATGAAAAAAGACATTTATAATTATAATTTTATGTATGATTTTGCAAATTTTTACAGTTACTGTATATGCAAATGATAGCAATGTAAATATTGTAAGCGCTGATAATTATGAATCACGGGAATTTAATCAATGGAAGCGCGCTAAGTATAATTTTTCATTTAATGTATCTACCGAAAAGAAAACTATAAAGGCATTATGTAGTGCTGTGTTAACTGCAACTGGAACAGCAATTGGATCTTGCGGAGGTGAAGGAGCAGCTATAGCAGGAAGTGCAATTGGAGCGGGAATTTCTTCTTATGCGAGTGATTGTATAGAGGAACATTACAGTAAATTCAAAAAAAAGGGATATGGTACTTCAATTACAGCTATGTATGGTTCAAAATTGCGCGTGATTATATCAATATATTCAGATTCAGCAAGAACAAAATTAGTTTCTGAATATAAAATGTCTACAGATTCCTATCCTGTATAATTTATATATATGAATAAAATAAAAATATTTTTGCTGACTATTTCATTAATGTTTTTGGCGAGCCTGGCAGCTATATTTATATCAAGAGAATTTATATTCCACAATAAAATTTCAGATTTGAGCTGCCTGTTAAACATATGGAAAGATACTTATGGATGGAATTTTCTGATAAATGTAATAATCGCTCTGATAATTGCTGCAAAATTTGGAAAGAATGATACAAAAAAATAAGGCAGATGTCCTTTCTACCTGCTATATGACAGGGGGAGAGTCATCTGTCATTTTGTAATTTCAGGAATTGCGGGTGCTATTTTACCCGGATGTAATTTTTTAGATTAAAAACGCGGAGGAAACAAATGAATAAACAATGGATGGCACTGCTTCTCAGTACAGGAATTGCTGTGACCGCATGTCCTGTACCCGCAGCCCAGATGCCACCGGCTGAGCAGATACACGGGGAGGCAGAAGAAACTTCTGTCCCTGTACAGCATGATGATTCTGACGACAGAGAAACTGCGAATGAATTCCAGTCTGACACCGAACCATCTCAGTCAGAGACAGACGATGGCGCGGCCGGAAATGAAGAAGAAAATAATGAAGCCGGTGAAGAAAAGCTGGATATACCAGCCATGATTTCCTGTATTCAGGAAGCAGCGGCGCTCGAAGAAATTGATCTGTCCTCAGAAACGGTCTCGAAGTTCTTTCTTGCCAGTGACACCTATGACAGTCTGACAGAAGAGGAACAGGCAGAAATTGACCCTGAGATCAAAGAGGCTCTTGAAACTGTCCGAAACCGTATCGCGGCACTGATTTCTTCTGACAGTGGAGTGACCGCCACGGGAAATCCCTGGTATGTGCAGACCCATGTGCAGGAGAACCCGGATCAGGAACAGACTATACAGGAGCTCTCCGAAGCATATCCGGGGACTCTTCCACAGCTTCTTTATGATATAAATATTTCCTATACGGATATCCGTACAGGAGAAAGCTATCAGCCAATGACGATGATCTCTCTGACCTTTCCTGTTCCGGATGGCTATGAGAGTCTGACGAAGCCGAGGATCCTTAGAAGTACCGGGGATTCGTTTATGGAACTGACTCCTCAGACGACAGAAGATAACTGTTTCTATCTGGATAGTGCCAGAACTTTAAACCATCTGATCATTGCTGACTTTCCCGCAGGACTTCAGGGAATCTCTCTTAACAGTAAATCCGTTAAGATCAACCGGGGGCAGAAATACACCCTGAAGGTGGTTCCGATACCGGAATCGGTTACGGAAGAGTATACAGTGACATGGAAAAGCAGTGACACTTCTGTTGCGAAAGTAAGCAAAAAGGGAGTTGTCACAGCAGTAAAGAATGGCAAAGCTACGATTACCGCTTCTGTAACACAACACCCGGAAATGACGGCCTCCTGTAAGGTAACGGTCATGCAGGGAGCAAATGCCCTGAAGAAATCGGTCAGTCAGGTTATGGCAGAGACCAGCGCCTATATGCGTGCAACAGATACCAATCCTTCTGTTGGCAGCGAATGGTATGTGCTTGGACTGGCGAGAGGCGGTTTAAGCCTGAAGGAGAAATATTTCTCTACCTATTATAATCACACGGCAAATTATATCGAGGAAAAGAAGGGAATCCTTACCAATACTTCCAAATATACAGAGTATTCCAAGAGAATCCTGGTCCTGACCTCAGAGGGGAAGGATGCCCGCAATGTGGGTGGTTACAATCTATTTCAATATATCTCTGATTTCAGCCTTGTGAAGGAACAGGGATTAAACGGTCCGATCTGGGCACTCCTTGCCCTTAACTGCCACCCGGAATATTCTTTCCCGGAGAACCCGTCTGCGAAGGAGCAGAATTCGGAATCTGCGCTGGTGAATTTCCTGCTGCAGAGTGAACTCCCGGGTGGCGGATGGACGCTGATGGGGAGTAATGCAGATTCTGATATCACCGGCATGACACTGCAGGCGCTGGCACCGTATTATCATAAATCAGGTTATGAGAATGTGACTGCTGCCATTGACAGAGGGCTGAATAAATTGTCGGAAATGCAGAACGACAGCGGTGGATATTCCACGATGGGTGTGGAGACAGAGGAGTCCTGTGCACAGATCATCACGGCTTTATGCAGCCTTGGGATTGACCCGGAGACGGATTCGCGTTTCATCAAGGGCGGCCACTGGACAATAGAGAATCTTCTTTCCTATCATATCGATGGAAGTGGATTTATGCATGTAAAGGCGGGTGCTGGAAATAACGGCGGGGCGGCAGCAGGCACTCTGGACGGGATGGCTACGGAGCAGGGATATTACGCACTGGTTGCCTACCAGCGCCTGAAGGATGGCAAGACGAGCCTTTATGATATGTCAGATGTGAGTATCAAAAAAGGTGGCAAGGGAGATGGTTCCGGTACCGGTCTGAAAGAACCCACGCCGATTCCTACCCCGACGCCGGTTCCTGCCACAACACCGTCAGGCGGCAATACGAAAACGCCGGGTGGATCCGGGAAATCTCTGGGTGGTAAGTCTTCCGGCAGCAAAAGCTCCACGGGTTCCGAAAGCTCAGGAAAGGATAGTGGCTCCGGTTCAAAGGATTCTAAAAACAGTAAATCAAAGAACAGTAAGTCATCAAAGGATAAGAATTCCGGCGGCTGGGATTTCGAAGCAGAGCCTTATACAGAGTCGGAAGAGACTTCACAGATGGATACCGGTGAGGATGGATATCAGGAAACTGCCGGGGAGAGTGGAACCGGAAGTCTGACCTCAAAGAAGAAAGAATATGGTATGATCTTTGGTTTTGCGGCAGGCGGTGCTCTGGCGGGAGGACTGGCAGGCAGCGGCATTAAGGCCGGAGTGAGGGCTCTTATTAAGAAGCGGAGGAAGAAGAAATGAGGATAAAGAAAAAGGGACTTGCCCTGTGGCTTGCACTGTTTCTGGGGGTAAGTTCGCTCTCAGGTTGTGGCGGCGGGGATGACGGCATGACACAGCTTTCCGAAAAAGGAGCTGAGATCTTAAACAGCACGGAGGAAGATTCTGATACAGATGTGGAACCTTTGAAGCAGAAAACAAAGCTTCCTGAGGACGGAATCATCACCCAGGCACAGATGGAAACGATCGCCGGAAAGGACGAAAAGTATTATTTTACCGGAAAAACGGACAGCGGGATCAGTTATAAATGGACTTACAATGGAAGCCAGATTCAGAATCCGGTGGAGCAAAAACTTCTGGTACAGTGCAGTGAAGATGGAACAGAAGAGGTAAAGAAGCTTGCCAATGATGCGCCTTATGCGTTGAAAGTCACACTGGAGAAGATGAATCTGGCAGCGCCTGCGAAGCTGACCCTGAATCTGAAAGAAAAATGGGACGCGGATAAGGTTCTTTACTGTCTGGAAGAAGAGGGAAAGCTTTATCAGCTTGATACTGCAAAGATTACTACCAGAGAAACCGGAAAGAAAAAAACAGAGCGCACAACACTTACCTTTAACGTGACTAAGACAGGAGGAGATTTCTATCTGATCGGCGGTTCTACCACAGGTGAATCTACGGATGAATCCGATGACAAATCCAAGGGCACTGCTGATAATAAGGATACACAAAACGGTGAAAATTCCACTGGAAGTTCTGGCGGTCAGTCCAGCACAGATGGAAATACCAGTTCCGGACAGACAGACTCTTCCGGCGATGGAACAGGCAATACAGACACTTTCGGTGGCGATGACAGCTCAGATACAGCCATGACCTGTACTTTCTCTATCGAGTGTTCTACGATCCTGAATAACTGGGATGATCTGAAAGAGTCCAAGGCAGAATTTGTGCCTGCGGACGGCTGGATCCTGTATCCTCGGAGGTGGAGTTCTATGAGGGGGAGCGGTATTTGATGTGCTGAAGCGTGTATGTAATCAGGCCGGTATTCAGATGGAGTCGGAGTGGACACCTATGTATAACAGTTATTATGTATCCGGTATCAATAACCTGTATGAGTTTGACTGTGGCAAGGATTCCGGATGGATGTACTGTGTCAACGGCTGGTATCCGAATTATGGCTGCTCGAAATATACGCTGGAGGACGGCGATACGGTAGAATGGCGTTATACCTGCAATCTTGGCAGGGATGTGGGGGATCAGTATTATGACTGATGCTTTTTCCAGGTGCCATCCTGTTTTAAATTTCTTTTATTTTGCCGTGGTGCTGGGGTTTACCATGTTTATCCAGCACCCGGTTTACCTGGCAGTCTCTTTTGTGGCTGCCACAGCTTACTCCATGTGGCTTAACGGAGTAAAGAAGGTTCTGAAAATCAATTTTCTTCTGACGCTACCGAGTCTCCTTATCGTGGCACTCTTAAACCCGATGTTTAACCATTACGGAGTCACACCGCTTCTTTATATAGAAAGCAGCGGAAACTGGGTTACGCTGGAGGCAATGGTATATGGAATCGTTCTGGGATGTGTACTTTTTATTATGATTTTGTGGTTCTCCTGCTATAACCAGATCATGACAAGTGATAAATTTATCTATCTTTTTGGCAGGATTATCCCTGCGATGTCTCTGATGCTGTCTATGGCGCTTCGGTTTGTGCCTCACTTTATGGCCCAGCTGAAGGTGATCCGCAATGGACAGAAATGCGTGGGGATGGATGTGAGCAATGGCAAATGGTTTAAGAAGATCCGTTATGCGTTAAATATGGTGTCCATTCTTGTCACATGGGCACTGGAAAATGCGATTGAGACGGCTGATTCCATGAAAAGCCGTGGCTATGGGTTAAGAGGACGTACGGCTTTTTCTATTTACCGTTTTAACAGAAGGGATAAACTACTGGGAACTATGCTTGTCGGGCTTTGTGTGATTTTCGGATATGGATGTTACCGGGGAGCTGCTTTTGCACAGTACAATCCCAGAATCCTGCTTGCCGGTTTTACTGTTTTCGGAAGGGTTCCGAAGCAGTCGTGCAGTCCGCTGCTGGCTGCTGTCACATTTGTCAGCTTTGGTGTGTTCTGTTTTCTGCCGCTGATTCTGGATCTGTGTGAGGAATCTGCCATGAAGAAAAGCAGAAGCCACGTACAGGGAGAGATGGCAGTGACCTACAGAAAGATTTATGAAGATATGGAAGGAGAAGCGAGATGAAGATAATAGAAGTGAGAGATTTTTCCTTCCGTTATGCGAATGGCAGCAGGGAGTCACTGTCTCATGTGTCACTGGATGTGGAGGAGGGTACCTTTAATGTGCTGTGCGGTAAGAGTGGCTGTGGCAAGAGTACGCTGCTTCGCCAGCTGAAGTCGGATCTGGTTCCTTTTGGCAGCAGTTCCGGGAAAATCTGTTATTATGGGCGGGATTTAAAGGAAGTCGGCCACCGGCAGCAGAGCCAGGAAATCGGCTATGTACTGCAAAATCCTGAAAATCAGATCGTGACAGATAAGGTGTGGCATGAGCTTGCGTTCGGTCTGGAAAGTCTGGGATATGATACGCCTACGATCCGTCTGAGAGTGGCAGAGATGGCGAGCTATTTCGGGATTCATCAGTGGTTTTATAAGAATGTCTCGGAGCTGTCCGGAGGGCAGAAGCAGCTTTTAAACCTGGCGGCGATCATGGCTATGCACCCGAAACTTCTGATTCTGGATGAGCCGACTTCTCAGCTTGATCCGATCGCGGCTTCTGATTTTCTGGAAACGGTGAGAAAGATTAACCGGGATATCGGCACTACCATAATTCTGACGGAGCACCGGCTGCAGGATGTCATTCCGTGGGCGGACAGGGTATATGTGATGGATAAGGGCAGTCTGCTCACGCAGGGGGCGCCACGGGAAATCGGTGAGTTTCTGAAGAGGGAACATCATGGAATGTTTCTGTCCATGCCGGTTCCCATGCAGGTCTATGCAGAGGTAGAAAATAATCTGCCATGTCCGCTGACTGTAAGAGAGGGAAGGAACTGGATCACACAGGTGATGGCAGCAGCTTCTGATACAGTTTCTGTTTGTGAAGAAAGTTATTTTTGTAAAAATAAACAAAAACTGCAAAAAAAGCTGAATACAGTCAGAGATAAACTGCTGCCTGGTTCCAAAAGCTCTATGCCACCGGCTATTGAGGTAAAGGATGTGTGGTTTCGTTATGAAAAAGACGGAAAGGATGTTGTGCAGGATCTGAACCTGGAAGTAAAGCAGGGAGAATTTTATGCGCTTGTCGGTGGAAACGGAACGGGGAAAAGTACGACCTTATCGCTGATCAGTCGTGTTCGTGCTCCCTACAGGGGCAAGATTTTCCTGAATGGGACTGATATCCGCAGGTATACGGATACCCAGCTTTACAGAGGGTATCTGGGCGTGCTGCCGCAGAATCCCCAGAGCATGTTTATCAAGAAGACAGTCAGGGAGGATCTGTATTCTATCATCGGTGGGGCAAAGGAGAAGAAATCTTCCGAATACACTGCCAATATGAGGAAGGCAGAGGCAATCGAGGGAATCGTAAGTCTGACCAGACTGGAAGGACTGCTTGACCGTCATCCGTATGATTTAAGCGGTGGAGAACAGCAGCGTCTTGCACTGGCTAAGGTTCTGCTGTTGCAGCCGAGGCTTCTTCTGATGGATGAACCAACGAAGGGGCTGGATGCAGAATATAAACAGGAACTGGGAGACATTTTAAAGAAGCTCAAAGCTCACGGGATCACTATCTTTATGATCTCGCATGATGTGGAGTTTGTCGCAGAATATGCAGACAGGGTCGGCCTGTTCTTTCAGGGAAATGTGGTGACGTGTAAGAGTGCAAGGGATTTCTTTGCGGGAAACAGCTTTTATACGACTGCTGCCAATCGCATGGCAAGGCATTATTTTCCTGATGCTGTTACCGGAAAGGAGGTGGCTGCGTGCTTGAAGGCAAGGCTTTAGACCAGTTTATGGACCGTTTCTTCGGGGATTCCTGTGCACAGAGCCTGCCCGGGGAAGAGGAATCCGGACAGGAATTAGAGGAATATGAACTGAAAGAGGATGGAATCATTATCCAGCCGATCCATAAAGGAAAGATTGAGAAGCGTACCTGGATTGGTCTGATTATGTTTCTGGCTTTTGTTCCGCTGGTGCTTTTTATCCTGGTTCATAAGTTTCATGGTAAGCATGATGTAGTGATCAGTCTTTTAATACTTGCCTATGCCACGATCCCGTTCTTTATGGTATTTGAGGGCCGGCATCCACAGGCAAGAGAGATTATGGTCATTGCCGTAATGGCGGCTCTTGGGGTCGCAGGCAGGAGTGCTTTCTTTATGATCGGAAGCTTTAAGCCGATTGCGGCCATCGTGATCATTACCGGGGTTTCCTTAGGTGGTGAGGCGGGGTTTCTGTGTGCCTGTCTGATCATGATGATCTCAAATATGTTTTTCGGGCAGGGACCGTGGACACCCTGGCAGATGTTTTCCTATGGAATGATCGGATATCTGGCAGGAATCCTTTTTCAGAAAGGGATTCTCAAAGCCAGGAAGGTGGATCTGTGTATTTACGGATTCTTAAGTGTGTTTCTGATCTTCGGCGGGATCATGAATCCGGCATCTATTCTGATGGCATACGGATACATCACAAAGAAGAGCCTGATCGCGTTTTATATCTCAGGTGCACCGGTAGATCTGGTGCAGGCAACTTCTACGGTAATCTTCCTGTGGATCCTAAGCAGGCCTCTGCTGGAGAAACTGGAGAGAGTAAAAAGAAAATACGGGCTGCTGCAGCGGCCCGAAAATAAGGAGGAAAATGAATATGACAAAGAATAAGCTATGGCAGGCCATTAAGGGGCTGACTCTTGCAGCCGGAATGGCAGTGGGGATTTTTGCGCTGGGACAGACCGATGTTCTGGCAGATACCCTGACGCTGACTGTGGAGAAGAACACGATCGGCCAGGGTATGATCCTGGATCCTGTACAGGTGGAATTTGCGAAAGGAGAAACCTGTGCAGATGTTCTGCTCCGCGGGTTAAGTGAGAACGGGATTACGCCGCTTTATGACACAAATACAAGTTATGGTTTCTACTTAAGGGGAATTGCCAACTGTGACAGTGGAAGCCTGAATCCACCGGCATGTATCCAGAAGGTTCTCTCCGAGACTTCCACCTGGACCGGTGATGCCTATAAGCTTACTGATAACAAATATGCACCGGATCTGACAGAATTTTCCTACTGCTCCGCATCCGGATGGACGTATACTCTGGATAATGTATTTATGGGTGTCGGAATGGGTGCGAGTCATCCGTCAGACGGAAGTGTCCTGCGTGTTATGTTTGCCCTTTGCGGTGGTACGGACATTACAGGATGTGACCCGTATAATAATAACAGGCAGATTTTTGAGGCGGCAGATAAGAGCGAGCTTATCCGCATGATGGGAAAGGCAAATGCAGAGCGTTCCAGATGGTCCCAGGTCAGCGGATTCTCCGGTGCATATGCCGAAGCGGACAGTGCGCTGACTACGCTGGATGCGTCTGCAAACAGAGTTTATGAAGCGGTTCAGCTGCTTAAAAGTATTGAGTCAAAGCTTCCGGTAGCACCGAAGCTGATCAGCTTAAATGCTTCTGATCTGACTCTTACAAAGGGAGACAGCTATACACTGACTTATACGATTGTTCCGTCTGATGCGGTGGGAACTGTAAGCTGGACTTCTTCCAACAATTCTGTTGCAAGTGTAAACGGTGGTGTGGTAACAGCAGTGGGAGAAGGTTCTGCGGTGATTACTGCGAGAGTTTCCGGAAGTGTCTATGCGACCTGCAATATTTCCGTTTCTTCCAGACCGGTCAGTGTGACAGGGGTGAGTATTTCTCCGTCCAGCCTGAATCTCTCAACGAAAAGCGGTTCCAGGACACTGGATTACACGATCACGCCAAACGGCGCAAAACCGTCCTCTTTGTACTGGGAATCTTCCAACTCTTCTGTAGTAACCGTAGATGGCTCCGGCAAGGTAACTTCTGTGGGTGCCGGTTCTGCAGATATTACACTGACTACGGACAATGGAACGAAAGGCACCTGCCACGTGACTGTTACAGCACCGGCACAGAGCATTGCTTTGAGTGACAAAACGCTGACTCTGGCAATTGATCAGGGAACCTATACCCTGACCTGGACATTCAGTCCGAAGGGAAGCGGCGGGGAACTGGTATGGACCTCTGATAATGCAGGCGTTGCCAAAGTAGACCAGAAGGGTGTTATCACACCTGTTTCTGTAGGAGAAACCGATATCCGTGTAAAAACAGATCAGAATGTAACCGCAGTGTGCCATGTAGTTGTAAAGGGTACTGCGAAAGACCTCTTTGCAGCAGGAATGCCAGAGATCACAACCTGCAAGGCGGCAGGAAATACAGTTCTTCTTACTTGGAATAAATATGAAAATGCAGATTCTTATATTATTTTAAGACGTAAGATGGGTGAAAGCAAATTCGCAAAGATTGCTACGGTCAAAGACCTCTCCTATACAGATACAGCGTTTTCTCCGTCAACTCCTTATTATTACAGTGTACAGGCTGTTTCCACCAAATGGGGCGGTGCTATTAAAAGCAGTTATGACAAAAACTTCTCTGTAACAACCAATGGAATTGCACCGACACCAACTCCGGCACAGACAGTAAAACCGAAAACCCCGGCTGTCACAGTAACTGCCGGTAAGAAACAGGCTACACTGAAATGGAAAAAGGTAAGCGGTGCCAAAGGGTATGTAGTATACCGTGCCACATCCAAATCCGGTAAATATAAGGCAGTATCAACGATTAAAAAGGGAAGCACTGTTTCTTATATAAATAAGAAGCTTACGTCTAAGAAAACATACTATTACAAGGTGCGGGCATATCGTACCGAAAACGGTAAAAGAATATACAGCAGCTATTCTAAAGCAAAGAGCGCTAAGATCAAATAATATAAATTCACACAAGTCCAGTGTGTTAGAAAGCATATTGCTGTGAACAGAAACGATGTTAGAGCGTGTTTGAAAAATTAAAAATATAGGATTGTGCTATTTAAGAAAATATGTTATATAATACAATATATAGAGAGTTAATTCTCTATTCGCATGATGAGATGAGTGACGGTTCTGACTCATCGGTAAAATAAATATAACCGAGAGATGAGATGAGTGACGGTTCTGACTCATCGGTAAAATAAAATATGACCGAGCGAAGAGTATAACGAGAGGGAGTTCATTTTCCCTCTCGTTTATATGTATATAAGGAGAAGAAAATTGGAAATTGACTATGCTGTTTATAGCCTTTCAGATGAATTTTACGAGAAATATCCGAATCCGCCATATAAAGAACTTTTAAAGAAAAGGAAAGAAGATATGCTTGTTTACTTATTCAAAGTCATTATGGATATTTTATATGCATTCCATATAGAACAGAGATTTCCCATAAATATGCATATCACTTTCGCAAATCGTCTCGTTCGCAAAAACATAGATCAGGACTTGATTATACTAAAATTGCTATTATAAAAGATATTTCGTAACTATTCAGCAGTCTACTATCCCGCGAGGTGTTTTGGCATGAACATGCCAAAATCCCGCAAGCAGGATTCTTTCTTGTGGATTTTGACTCGTAACTGTGAAGGTACTGAACAGTTACAAAAGGAGAATAATACAATGGTTCCAATCGCACATATAGAAAATAATTTTCCAACCAAATTCGGTATTCCCAGGCAGAGTGGCCGTGTAGGGGCGCTTAAAGCGAGAATCGTATTCGAACCGGAATATCGCAATGTGGATGCCTGCCGTGGTCTGGAGGAGTTTAGTCATATCTGGCTGATCTGGGAGTTTTCGGAGGCAAAGAGGACAAAGTGGTCACCGACTGTCCGCCCGCCCAGACTTGGGGGAAATGTGAGAAAAGGAGTTTTTGCCACAAGATCTCCCTTCCGTCCCAATTCCATAGGATTATCCTGTGTGAAGCTTGAGAAAGTAGCTCTGGATGAGCCGGACAGCCCTGTACTTTATGTAGAAGGTGCAGATCTGATGAATGGAACACCGATTTTCGATATTAAACCATATATTCCTTATGCGGATTGCCATCCGGAAGCAACAGGAAGTTTTACCGAATATTCCAAAGATCATCATCTGAAGGTAGAATTTCCCCAGGAGCTTCTGGAAAGAATACCCGAGGAAAGCAGAGAGGCTCTGATCGCAGTGCTTGCAGATGATCCCCGTCCTGCTTATCAGAATGATCCGGAACGGTCTTACGGAATGCCTTTTGGAGAGAAGGATATTCATTTTCGGGTGGATGGAGATATCCTTCGTGTTTATAATGTGACAGAATTTGTAAAAAAACAGCAGGAATCTTCGGCAGATTGTGGAAAATAACCATTTTCGGATATTTCTGTAAGAAAGGCTTGCAAAATTGGCGTTTATTCAATACAATATTAAACAGACTTTATGTTGGTAGAGTGACAAAGACTGATGGGAGATCGGTCTGAAAATATTTAGTGACATATGAGGAGCAGGAAAAATGAAGAAAATTGTTAAATTCGGAGGAAGTTCTCTGGCAAATGCGGAACAGTTTCAGAAAGTAGGGGAGATCATCAGAAGTGATGAGAGTAGACGTTATGTGGTTCCGTCCGCTCCCGGAAAGAGATTTGACGGAGATACAAAGGTTACAGATTTACTTTATAAATGTTATAATACTGCAGTTGAAGGGGAAGATTTCATCCCGATTCTGCAGGAGATCAAGGGAAGATATTATGAGATTATCCGCGGACTGAACCTTGATCTTTCTCTGGAAGATGAATTTGCTCAGATCGAAGCTGATTTCAAGGCACAGGCAGGCGACAGACTATGCAGCATCCAGAGGAGAATTTCTCAATGGTAAGGTGATGGCAGCATATCTGGGTTATGAATTTGTAGATGCAGCAGATGTGATCCGTTTTGATAAGAACGGAAATCTGGATG
>ENA-OQIT01000114-OQIT01000114.1-human-gut-metagenome-genome-assembly--contig:-NODE-114-length-19176-cov-3.696310_pt1 | contig 19176 bp, 20 predicted proteins | sample MGYA00242587_ERZ504752 | MGnify/ENA primary metagenome ERZ504752 (study PRJEB26092, sample SAMD00036352) | human gut metagenome | host: Homo sapiens | study: EMG produced TPA metagenomics assembly of... | reverse complement strand
CCGATACAGATCCGACCGTTTCCACATAATAGGAATGGTTCCACAGCTCCCCTTTCCAAAGCTGGTTTCTTATTTCCGGAAAACGTTCGAAAAGTTTCCTGCCGGAGATCCCCTTCAGGTATTTCACTGACCATACCATATGGTAATTAATATTACACACAAGTGCGGTAATGTATAAGATTTTCTTTCATACATATATGATACCATGATATCAAAAATTTCGCAATAAAATATCGAACATATTTTCTTTTTATAATGCTGGATACAGCTTTTTATAGGGAGAAATTGAATGAAAACCGTTTTGTTATTTTTATTTATTATGAGTGCAGATATGCACAGTTTGCGCTTTCATCTCGGTAATTGAATTGCCGAGGATTCCCGCTTATTATCCTAAAGAAAAAACATCTGCCCAGCGGCAGAAAAGAAAAAACCGCTGCTGGGCAGACCCATTTTCACGCTTAATTTATATTCACTGGTGGCGGTTTTGAGAAATCAAGGCCGCTGCTTTCTTTCTGTCATTCCCAGCAGTTAAAGGCATAATATCGGATAGCATAGTTGAAAATTGCAGTCAGCTGACAGTTGATTGTTTTCAAATACGTCTGCGAATAGCCTTTTCCATTCTTATCCTTATACATCAACAACTCATTTTGCCATGCACGTACATCTGCCACCGTAATCTCACTAAGAATCTTTTTCTCAAAATATGGTCTGATCTTCAAGTCAATGATGTAACGCTTTGTATACATGGTGTGTTCACGAAGTCTGACATCCATATCCTTATAGTAGATTTCCAGAAAGTTCCCGAATTCGATATCTACACCCTGGCTCTGTTGCTGAAGAAAGTCTCGCTCCCACTCTTTTGCCTCGCCTTTGGTCCGGAATCCACGTTTTTGTTTTCTCTTTTGGTTACCTTGCCAGTCTTTATAATAGACCTGTACTTTCCAGTTCTTTCCTTCTTTGTAAACACCCATTGTTAATCCTCAACCTTCATTCCGTAAATCTTTTCTGCCAAAAATTTGGTAGAGATTTTTCCAGCTACTACAATATAGCCTTTTGCTTTCAACTCCTTGTTGTACTCTCGCATCAAATTGTAGGCATACGCTTTAGAAACACCAAGAATTGCACACACATCATCCACATCCATATACATTTTTTCCTGCACTATACTCATATCGCTTTATCCTCCTTCAAATATTGCTCAACATGTTCCAGACCATAGATCTTGTCCTCTACATAGCGGGTTGGCACCCGTCCGAGAATAACATAATAGTTCTTGCTTTCCAGATCGGCATCTTTGAAATTCGATCTGCAACGCTTTCCTCAATATGTTCCGCTGTCACTTTCAACCCGTCATAAAAAGCCCCCTCCGAAAGCATCTTGTCGCTTGGAATATTTTCTTCGCTCAAAGCTTTCTTTGCATTCAATAGGAAGAAGCAAGGCTCCTCTGCTTCTCCTGCATCCCCCTTAGGTACCTTGCCATCCAAAACTAATACAAAGGCATCTGAAAGTGCCTTTCCATAGGAGCTGTCCTTTCGGGTTAAACTCTGTAGATACTCCCATGTCCGGCGCTGGTTCTCATCCTCCATGCAGAATCGCACGTTACTGGATTTGTATGTTTTTCTCATGCAGTTTTCCCTCTCATGCGCTGCTTCATTTCTGCCAAAGCCTCATATCCCTTTGCATTTGCACAAATATCGGAAATGACAGTTACATTTTCCTTTTCTGTCAAATCTGAAAAGTGCCTCAGCAGACAGCCACCACCGCCAATGATATAGAGATGAATCAGATCTTCCTTATAACCATGTGCCGTCAGCTTTTTTATGATTTCCTCTGTATAGCTTTCCGCAATTCGCTTCGTAACCATTGCTACATCATCAGTTCTTTCGCCTATGCCATTTCTAAGCAGAGGTTCTATTAACATTTCCGGCACTTCCACACCGCCTCTCTTGGACAGCTCTTTCTGTATTTTTTCCATACAATGATGTACCCCGAATACTTCTGTGCTGATACTCTTTTCAATCGGTCTGCCATCGTTAATTTCAAGAATACTCATGGTTCCGTTGCCAATGTCCACCAGCATATTCATTCCCGGCATCGCACCTTGATTATGTACAGCCGCCAGTCCCTGCGGAAAGATTTCCACACCACATAGATGCACCTTATAGCGTTCCTTTTGGAACATGAAATTCAGTTCCTTCTCCTGCATCAGATATGCTCTCCAATCGGCAGCCTGTGACTTTACCCACGCAAGCGGAAGTCCTACCGCAAGCACGACCTCTGCTTCATGAAGTCCCCGGAATTTTAATTCCTCTGCCAGTCCTGCCAAAGTCAAAATATAAAAATCATCAGAATCTGTTTTGTTGCCCTGATATACCAAATGGCTCTCGCCAATCACATAATATTTCTCCCGATATTTTACAAAGTTGGTACTGACAATCGGTTCCTCATCATATGCTTCCACTCCGGTAGTAAATACCCTATGGGCGGTCTTGATATTCCCGTACCCATGATCTAAACCGATATAAATTTTTCCTTTTGCTTTTCCATTGTTCTGAATATAATTTTTCTCCATTAAAATATCCTCTTGAATGTCCTGTTTACATATCCGTTTACATGTTTTTTTACAAATACTCTTTTGAAAAAATTCCGTTTACTCTGTTTACAAAGCTTCAAAGCCTTAATTTTACTGTATTCTTCCGTAAACCAGATTGTTTACATTTCCGTAAACGAACGCCTGTAAACAGAATTTGTAAACGCAGCCTAAAAAACTTTTATTTTTCTTCAAAGGGTATTACCGCATTCTCCGGCAGTTTCTGAAACTCATTTTTACCTGCCACCCTCTTTGTGTGCCATATCCGGCAAATCGGTGGGAAGAGACCTTTTCCCATCCGACAATGCTATGGTTCATGACATTATTGATTTCCTTCAGTTCCCAATCCTTTGGTGTGTCATACTCATGAGAAAATGCTTCTTTGTAAATCATAATGCTGCATACATAATCCTCTGCCAGTTCATCCAGCCAGATCTGTATCACGCCGACCTTTGCATCCTCGGGCATAAAATCTTTCTGCATCTCCTTTAAGTATTCTTCTGTTTTCCTCGACAGCCTTAACTCGTGGGAACCATTCCGATATAGTTCCATCGCTTCCGCCCACGCCTGACGTATGTATTCCCTTGACTCTTTTTCATCCTCAAGAATGTGCTTTTCCACCCGTTCCGGATGTACCAGCACCGGGACAAATCTCCGGTTTCCTGTACGGTCAAGAGGAAGAAAGTCCATATTGTTGGAAGTACCTACAAATACACATTGTCTTGGTCTGTCCTCCGGGTGGGTTTCATAAGGAATTTTGTATGTTTCTTTCTGCCTGCTGATAAAAGACTTAATATCTTCAATGCTCTTGGCATTCACTGTTGCCATCATTTCCGACATTTCAATAATCCAATGCCCCTGCATCTTCCGATAGACATTATCATCATCCATCCGCTTCAAATCATCCGAAAACCATTCATCATTGATGGCTAAAAACCGAAAAAATGTTGACTTGCCTGCTCCCTGCCCTCCTACAAGGCATACCATGATTTCAAACTTGCATCCCGGCTCATACACCCTTCGGATAGCTGCCATCATCAACAGCCGCATGATTTCTTTCGTGTAATCATCGTGATCAGCCCCCAGATACCTGGGCAAAAGATTGTCTATGCGTGGCTGTCCGTCCCATTTGAGTTTTTCCAGACAGTCCCGGATAGGATGATACCTGTTTTCACTTGCAACAATATTCATCGCCTTGTTGATGTTGCGGTCATTTTTCAGACCATAATTCTTTTCCAAGTACCAATGTATCTGATACACATCAGTATCCGTCAGGCTGGAAGATGTGCGCTGCCATCCGAGATTGCCTACAATATCAATCTTTCCTGACAGCTCATTTTTTCTGATTGCACCCTTTAGCAAAGGATCACGTTGAAATACCAGCATACAGTTGTTGATTGTCTGACAAGTATTGCCTTTATCGTTTCTTGCCAAATCTGCCCGAATATCCTCTACCGTACTCATTTCCGTATCAAGCACTTCCGCGATTTCGTTCCATGATACGTTCTCTTCCGATTCTGACTCTCTCTGCAACTTCTTCCACCTCCTTCCTGCCTTTCATAAAAGTTCCTGTTTATCCTCTGTACTACCCATGCATAAAATATCCAGCCAGTAATTCATAATCGGTTCCGCCTGAAGCATCTGTGCATAGTCCTCTGAAAAAATAATATCCGGCGGCTTACCATTAAGGAAAATACTCATCTGCTCTATCAGTGATAAACTGTCCCTTAAACTCTCAATACTGTGATTGCACCATCTGTCAAAACGCTCCCTGACGTGTATCAGCCTCTCACGTTCTGTCCGTTCTCTACGAATACGCTCCCTGTCCTGCTCGCTTAATTCCTTATTTCCTTTGATCTCTATCGGCAACCGGAAATCTTCTACAATCTTCAATGCTGCCTCATATTGCGATAAATCAAACATCCGAGATACATAGTCAATCGCATCCCCTCCCACGCCGCAAGCAAAGCAATGATAGTTCTTATCAATCTTCATGCTTGGGTGCTTATCATCATGGAAAGGGCAACAGGCTAACCCATTTCTTCTGACCTGCAGACCATTAGTTTTCCGCTACCTGTCTCGCCGTCAGATACTCCTTTACCTCTAGAAAAAATATTCAATATGCAATTTTCTCCTTTCCTCCGGAGAAAGCCTTTGCTATAATAAATGTGTGTTAGATAGAAAGGCTTTATCCTTTTTATTCATGAATTCCCTTGTTACCAGCAGGGGCATTTTTATTTACTTCAAGTAATTGTTTTACCAGTTCCAGCAGCAATCCTTCCTCTTCTGTATTGCCATTCTGTAAATGTACCAATATCTGCTCCAATACTTTCGCCACCCTGATCGACATATAATTTCCGGCAATGACCGTTGCCTCCTGCCCTAATACTGCTTTCCGGTAATACTCGCCTTTGGATACCCCTGATAAAATTATCTTCGCTTCTACTTGGCTTTTCTCTTCGTCACTTAGCCAAAAAGCAATTGTATTGCGCCGAAACCTGTCCTCTCGTTTACACGCCACTCTCCTCACCTCTTTCCACTTTTCCAAGTCTGTCTGCAATTTTTTCCTGTGCATCCATAGACTGATGACAATAGGTTTCAATTGTAGTCGTAACCTTTCCATGCCCTAACCGTTTTGCAATCTCGACTGGGCTGAATCCCATCTGCACAAGCATACTTGCATGACTGTGACGAGTACAATGAATTGTAATTTTCTTTACCCCCGACAGTTTGATTCCACGCTCCATTTCATGTTCAAAGAAGCTCTTTGTCCGTCCGGCAAAAAGACGTGTTCCCGGTCTCACATGATATAATGTCGCAATATATTCCTTAAGTTCTTCCTGCAATTCCTTATGTATCGTAATCACACGAACCGAGCTTTCTGTCTTTGGTGCCGTAATCAAATCCTCTCCATCAAACCTCGTCAAAGATTCGTCAACAATTATGGTTCCCTGTTCGAAATCAATATCTTTCACCTGTAACGCCAGCAATTCTCCTATTCTCATACCTGTCCAAAATAAAATCTGAAAGGCAATCCAGGAATCCTGCTTATCCATAATCGCATCTGAAAACTTCTGGAACTCCTCCAGCGTCCAATATGGTCTTTCATCCGCTTTACTCTTTCCCATGCTTCCGGCTTTGCGACAGGGATTCGAGCGCAGATCATAGAAATTTACTGCATAATTCAAAATGGCACTAAGCTGATTATGTATTGTTTTCAGATATGTGGGTTTAAAACCTTTTCCATCATTTCTCCCTGCCATTTGCGTATCATGGGAACTGTAATTTCATTAATTGGTGTTTTCCCGAAATACGGCAGTATCTTATCGTTCATCACATACTCTTTCTGTTTCATAGTAGTTTTTCGTAAACACTTTTCCATATCTGCCTTATAAATCTCTCAGAGGTCCGCCAATGTCATCGTCGGATCAGATGATTGCTGAAGCATGAAATGTGCATACCATTCTTCTGCTTCTTTCTTGGTCTTAAAACCTCTTTTTTGTGATTTCTTTTTGGTTCCTGTCCAATCCGTCCAGCGATATTGTATCCGCCACGTACCATTGGGATCTTTCTTTGCATTGCAGCTCATGCACTTACCTCCTTTGCTCCTCCGTACCATTTTTCCTTAAAATACTCCACCGGAATCTTTCCAGCGATTGTGAGAAACCCTTTACTTGCCAAATCCTTATTCATTTCTCTAAGGATTTTGTAGGCTTTCCCCATGCTCACACCAAGCATTTTTGCAATGTCCTCTGCACTGTAATAGATTTTTCGTTCATATTGTTTCCTCCAGTTCTTATGTTTGTTTCTATATAGTATCATTTTATTGCGTTTTATAATATCGTAACTTTTGTTTCGTTTCAATATCTTTTTGCTTTATTTTTTTCTTCTTGTGTGTTATCCTATATTTGATATTGAACAGTTTTATAAAAAATAGCTTTAGAGCAGGAGGCATGTTTTTATGACAGTCGGGGAAAACATAAGACGTATCCGACAGGAACGTAATCTTACCCAAAGACAATTAGGAGAAATGGTTGGTGCAAGTGAAGCCTACATTCGCGCCTACGAGAGCGGCAGAAGAAATCCCAAACCATCCTCCCTTGAAAAAATAGCTGATGCTTTATCTGTCAATCCCGAAGTACTGGCAAACTCTGATTTTGATGGCATAAAAGCCATACACAGACTTTTTCAGATATTCCGGCAATACGATGGACAACTCTTTGAATACCAGGATAAAGATGGAAATGATATGGTTGGAATCAGCTTTGGAACATTATCTTTGATGCGATCATGGTTAGACCGATATGAAGAATATATGGTAGAAGTTGAAAAATGCAATGAAATAAAAGATGTTAAGAAACGTGGGGAAGCTCTGCTGAAAGCGGAGGCAGACTTTAACCTTTGGATGGATATTTATCCGGAGTCGGAGCCGTGGCAGGAACGGCTTAAGATTCAGAAGGCTCTTGATGATGTTATGGATAAAATTGGATTGAATTCCCAAAAGTAAAAAAGGAACTATATTAGCATCTCGACCCAATTTGGGATAATTAATTCAAATGCAAATTTCTTACTAAAAACATTAATATATACTTAGGAGGCATTTTTATGATTGAGCAAGTAAAAGATTTAGTTTCTATTCCACTATCAATTTTTGAATCAATCTTTGCAACTAAAATCTGTAATTTCCAAAACGAAAGAGATACTATTGCCTATTTTAATGAATTTGATAAATCCATTCTCACTCTTTTAGAAGATGAACTTAAGGAACAATATGAAAAAGAGCAAGTACATGATTTTTTAGCCCAAAATCCCCTTTTATTAAGTCAAAATTATGTTTTCATCTCTGATAAAATCAAAAATGATTTCATTGATGAATTTTATAACAAACATCAAGACTTAAAATATATTGGGAGCCTAAAAATAAAAAGTTGCTTAGCAAAATATGTAAATGAAATTAATTTATTACTCGATAAGATATTAAGTGTTGAAGGAAAAGTCATATTACAAAAAGTAGATACTACTGAAAAGTCTATCATAAACGAATTACAAAATGCAAAACAGGAAATTGTATCCGAATTCAAAACTTCTCTTTCCCAAATTAATAAAGAGCAAACGGGAGAATCTAACCCTATTTTTTATAATATTGGAAGAAAAAACAAATTATTTTATGGACGCAATCAAAAAATCAAAGAAATTTTATTAAAATTAAGTGAAGACAAATTAGTGTTTCTAACTGGTGCAAGTGGGATGGGAAAATCGCAGATAGCGCAAGAAATAGTATGCCGATTGCAAGATAGATACAATTTAATTATGTGGTTTCCAGCTAATACTGAAATTGAATTATTTAATGAATTTAATACTGCTGCAATAACGTATAATCTAATTAACGAAAAGAAAGAGGATTTTAAATACTTAACGTCTATAATGTCCACATTTATCGGAAAATTTTCACGTTCATTAATCATATATGATGGTGCCGATGATATTCCAGTAGAATTTTTAACCGAAAAATGTATTTTTCCCCATTCAGATACTATAGTCACAACACAAAACTCAAATGTGGATTCGGATGAATTTTCAGTAATACCAATTGATACATTCACTCCTGAAGAGGCTGAATCTTTTTTAATGACCTACTCAAATAATCGTAAACAAACGGAACAGGACATAAAAATAGTTGCTACGCTTTGTGATTTACTAGAAAACTATCCTTTGGCATTAGAATATGCTAGAGCATATGTAAATAAAACTCAGAATTCCTTTTTAGAATATATGAAAATCTATAAAGAGCATAAACATGATATTCTTAGTAAACCATTAACAAAATATGAAAAAACTGCATATACTGCTTGGAAACTATCATATGATAAAATTGTCAGACAATCTAAAGCTGCTAAAGATATACTTAATATACTTTCATTTTTAGATACTCATGATATTCCATTACGTGATATCTTTGTGCTATCACAACAATATTCTTTAGATAAATTAAACTCGATATTATTAATAATAAAGAATTATTCTCTATTAACTATACAAGATAATTTTGCAAATATACATGAAATTACTCAGGAATTTATTCGTTTGCAAATGCAAAAAGATCAAGAATATCAGACTTATTATGAAAAAACATTACATATATTTTCTGAACTTATGCCTGATCGAATAACAAATGCAGCTGAAAAAGATCTCGTTAATAGAATTACTAAACATGCTATACAACTCATATCTTATAATTGCAATATCAATGACAAAAATACACTGAATTTTGCAGCAAACATTGCTTCCAAGCTATATATATTAGGTTATTATACCCAAACCATCAGCTTCATTCAGGAGCAAATTTTTGTTGTACGACTCTTCAACACAAAACTTTAATCTATTTCAAATGATAACTTTTATATCTCAAGCATACCATTATATCGGAGAAGATAGTAATGCACTTAGGATACTAAAAAATTATTGTCTCATAGTATCATCTTCGGAAAAATTGACTAATTCAGAAAAATGGCAACTCCTATCGAGATTTAAAAATGTTGAAGGGATTATTCAAAAAGAGCAAGGAGAGTTTTCTCAATGCCTAGAATCATTCTTTGAATCGCTTGAATTTCTAAATAAATTGTCAATGGATTCAGATAATGAGATAAAGAGCAATATTTTAAACAACATCGGTATTGTATACAAACACCTTGGACAATATAATAACGCTCTTGAATATTACAACCAAGCTCTTTCATGTTCCGCCAATGATAAACATCTCTTATTGCGAATTTATGGAAATATAGCAACAGTATTCAAATCATTAAATCAATTTAAGTCAGCATTCAAATATTTTGAGATTTGTCTTAATTATTCTATTGAATTAGGTGATAAACGTAATGAATGTATATGTCTAGGAAATTTAGCTGACTGCTATATCGATCTAAATCAATATGATAATGCTACATTAAACTTAAATAAATCTTTGCAAATTGCTAATGAACTAAATTATATTATTGGAATCATTAATGCATATTACAACCTGGGTCGTATAGTCTTTTTTACAGCAAAATTATATAAAAGCCAAAGAATATTGGGAATTATCATTAAATAAAAGTTATGCTATAGATTATAAATCGGGAATTGATTTTTCATATAATGCCTTAAATCAACTTCCAAAATAATAGCTTTAAGCCCATTTTCTATTTGCCACCATTAATCCAAAAATGATTGTTTTAAAACTGTACCCAAATCGTACCCAACGCCATCTAAAAAACCCCTACAAAGCCCATAAATACAGGCTTTGTAGGGATTTACCTTGTCCCTTCGCACACCCACTTTGCATTTTTTTAGCAAACTCACTTGTAAAAACTTCCCTTTCCGGCCCTTCCGGGATACTGCACATTTTTACTTTTTTCTTTCTGCCTTTTTCTCCCGGCGATGCATACAACACCAGGTTCTTTTCAGGCATACTTTTGATAAGATTCTTTTGTAACTTTTCTCTCAGAACGGCTGGAAACAGCTTATTTACTGCATTTCATCCGGGTGTGGATTTCTTTAAGGTTTCTTTTTTTCTCTTCTTTCAGGACTGAAAAAGCCCTGCATCAGGATAGTCTCTGATGCAAGGCTTCTAATTTTTTTCTCTATGTTTTTATGTCTTTTTTTGATGTTTTCTCGGGTGCTCCGTATGGCTCGGATTTTCTGATTCTTACAAAGGGGATTATCAAAAAAAGTGCCAAAGAGGAGTACTAAAAAATAAATTTACTACTCAAACTCTACAAAGACTAACGCTTTTTGTTTAGGAATTATTCTCTGTAATGTTTCTCGTTCTTTTGATTATTTGATATATCCATATTATCCTGCCTATACGAGCTAATGTTATCATTTTGTTATCGGCATTGATAACACCTACTCGATAACTGTGGATAATAACTATATGTAGCATGTCAAATTATAAGCTATTTTGCTTAGAGATTCAACACAAAACTGAAATTTTACTTTTCCTTATATTCATCTGGTATTGCTATTTGAAATGTTTCACACAACAGCATCACATCATGCACATCATTTTTATCGTGTTCATATCCCAAATGAAGCATTACCTGACTCAATGGTTCAATACAAGAAACAGTTATATCTCCAACTTTTCCAATACCGGAAAAAGTTTTTGATGGAAATATATCTCCCTCATAAACAATTCCGTCATCTGTAAATTCAAAACAATGTAAATCAATGATTCTTTGTTTATCATCTTTCCAGACAGTATGACCATCCGTTGTATAATCAGTATTTACTTCCTCAAATCCATGCTGCTTAATCACATAAATATAATCATGATAATGTTTCAGTTCAACAAACAAATCAATATCATTGTGTATTCTTGATTCTCTTTTAAGAAGTGCATCAACACCCCATCCGCCATCTAAATATACTTTAATTTCGTTTTGCAAAGCATATTTTATAATTTCACATGCATCTTCTGTACGTACCATAATCTATCCTCCAAATTCAAATCTTTGTATGCTTTCCAACTCACTAAAAGCCTGAAATTTGTCAGTCTTTCATCCTTTTTGTTATCAATCACCAATTAGCTGTAATCCATTAGGATTTAGCTGATATATTTTATCGCACACCTCTTCAATATACTTTCTATCGTGAGAAATGCTAATGACAGCCCCCGGAAATTCTCGGAGCATTTTTCTTATTACCGGACCGGACAATGGTGAAAAATTTCTTGTCGGTTCATCCAGAATAAGAACATTTGCACCACTTAAGCTCATCCTCAAGAGAAGCACTTTCGCCTTTTGTCCGCCTGATAACTCCCGAATCGGATGCTCCATTTCATCTGGTGTGTATTTAAGTGAACCAAGGTATGTTCTAATTCTTGTACGCTCTTCTTTATCTCCTGTTTTATCAAGGTAATCAACCGGTGTAACATCCAAATCCAGCAGGTCTTCATAAGTTTGAGGCATATATTCTGCTTTAATGTCATTCCGATTTAGGAGTTCTTCCGCTATCTTTTTTAGAAGAGTCGTTTTTCCTGCCCCGTTGGCTCCTATCATACAGATTTTTTCTGAACCTTTTATTTTTAAATGAATTCCTTCTGCTAAAATTCTTTTGCCATCCGGAGTCACAAGCTTTGAAAGTTCATATTCTATGACCGTTTTTCCTGCGGGAATGTGTGAGTTTTCATCCCCTAATTTGACAAAGATTGCTTCTTCCTGTTCCGGCATCTGAGTCATATTTTCATCTTCTTTTTCAAATCTTCGTTCCATTGCCTTAACCGTATGCATTTTGTCCTTTAAGTTTTTGGCAACAGACGGTGCTTGTCTGGTACAACTTCTTAATGCACCTTGTACACTCTGCATAACTCTTTGATATTTTTCATCGCGAATCTTTTTCTCCCTACGGTCACTCAGTGCCCGCTGTTTTTGGATTTCAAATTTATGAAGCCGTTCTTCCACATAGCGTCTATAGGGAAGCTTTGCCACGGTATATCTCGCCTTTGTTTTTCGTATAATCTGCTCGATATGTATCACCATGTTGGCAGTACGCTCTATCAGCGTTTCATCGTGTGAAATAAAAAGCACAATGTGCTTCCAGTCATTTATGATTTTTTCCAGTAATGTAAGCGTCGCAATGTCGATGTCATTGGAAGGTTCGTCCAACAACAGCACAGAAACATCGCGAATGAAAAGCCTCATAAGTTGTGTCTTGACTTTTTCGCCTCCTGAAAGACTACCCATTGTCTGGTTACTGTAGAAAAAATCATTTTTCATTCCAAATTTTCCCGCAATAACAGACAATTCTTTAGGCGTTTTCTCCCAGAATATTTCCTCTTCAGAAAAATATTCGTATATTGTTTTTTCCTTATCTTCATCGAGCATCTCCTGCGGAAGATAACCAAGACGTTCGTGTCCCATTATCCTTTCCCCATCTGCTTCTATATAGTTTTCTACAAGCGACGGATTGTATATCCACTTCATTAATGTCGATTTCCCATTTCCCTCTTCTCCAATAATAACTGCCTTATCTCCATCATTTAGCACAAGGTTGAAATCATTAAGAATTATTCTCAGGTCTTTTTTATGTGTTAAATTTAATTTTTTTATCTGCAACATTAAAGTTTCTCCTTTTCGAAGTCTGAGCCAATTATTATTTTGAACACACAAAAACGAGTCTTTTTTGCATACGCAAAAATAGACTCGCTAAATAGACCCTTATTTCTTTTCCAAAAGGAAAACAAAGGAAATGCCTCTTGCGATAATCCAACTTAAGCGTACACAAAACAAACCTATTCTCTACAGGCTCAATAACTATATGTGTCTTACTTAAATCAAATTATCTATTAATCATTTCCTCACCTTACACAAAATGTGCCTTTCTTTCTTCTAATGGCAATACTATCATACTGTATTTTTTGTGTCAATACATTTCACCTTATGGAAGTGCAAATTAAAATTTTCACTTCCTAATTATACATCCAACCATTACGAAATTCAATCTTTCACAACCTCTTTACAACCACAACCACAGCACTCCAGCAAACGCAGGAGCACCATACCGTAAAACGCTTATGTGTAAATCAACTCCGTTCCTACAACTTCCCTCACACAAGCCTGAATATTATTCATTCTTCCAATCCATTCGTAGGGATTATCTTTCTTTAATTGTTCCGTCACATCTTGTCTGTCGGCATATTCCTTTACCAGTCGAAGAAACATATCCTCTGCTTGCTTATCGACTTCTGCAAGATAACTATGCAGCTTTCCGCTTGTCAGCAGGTTCATATATAACACTTTATAGTGTTCCTTTAAATGCCTTGCATGTCGTTTCCCCCATAAACCAATCGGCTCTATTTCTTCTTCGGCTGGTACTGTGATGTTCGGCAATAAATAATCACCCACCTGTCTATAAGTTCCGCCCATTTCTTCAAAAATTGTCTTTGTCATTTTCCTTTTCCTCCTGTGATTTTTGTCTATCGTGATCGTGTATTATCACGCTTGCGACCTTTAACTGTTCTTGCCTGCTCCAACAAATCATCTATCTGTTTGCGACCAAAAACCTTACGGAGCAGGCTGTAATCTTTATTTTCTGCTTTTAGGATTTTGTTTTCTTCGGTCAATCTTTCATTGACTTTCTCCAAACGCTGATTGGTGCGGTATAACTGTGCATTCGCTGTATTCAGCCTATGATAGTTGTCCCACCCCTCAAAGCAGCGGGCAAGCACCGTTTTGACAAGTTGCTTCAATTTCCTTACAACCGGCTCTGCCATTTTGGTTTTATATGCCTTTGCAGTCATAAATTTCTCTGGTTCTGGCAACTGATATTTCGGTGCAGTATCAAGCTCTATTTCAAGATTTGACAGCTCGTCTTTTGCCTTATCATAGTTCAATACTCGTTCCGACAACACATCAAATTCAATCTGTTTCTGCTCGATTTTCGCACCTAATGCCGCCACTTCTTTTTCTCTTTCCTGCTTTTTATAATCCAAAACAGAAAGATGTTTTTCGTGTGTGCCTAAATGTTCCCACTCAATCCCATAACGTTCCATCACCGCCGCAAGCTGTTCTTTTTCGGACTGTATCCATTGCGACCACTCCGTATCGCCACGACTGCCGCCCTTAAAACCTTGCGTTGCAAGAGCCTGCTTTAGTGACACTCTTGTATCAAGTCCACGCTTGCTGCCTGTGGTAAAAGGTACAAAATCTATGTGCAGATGTGGTGTAGCTTCATCCATATGCAGATGAGCCGAGAACACCCGAAGCTGTGGATTTCGCTCCTGAAAACCCTGATAGTATTCATCTAAAATCTGCTTTGCCAGTTCTCCGTTTTCCGTATCGGCGTTCATATTTCCCTTACCGCCCACCTGTAAAATGATTTCGTGGAACGGTTTTTCCTGCTTGGAACTTCGGATTTTTTCATAATAATCTTTTATCTTTCGGTCTGACCTTATCTGCTTGGCATTGTATCTTTCCAATGCTTCATCAAACAATTCGTGATAAACTGTCTTTATATTTTCATTGCAGTAGTCGATATTGAGATGAGTACGAGTTCCGTCTACATTTTCTGCTCGGAACTTTCGGCTATTGTGATTGACCGAGCCTTTACCGACCATTGCACTTATCGTTCTCTGCATTTTTTCATCTCCCATCTGTAAATTTCAACATTCTCAGGTTTTGTTACTTTTGTCAAAAGTAACGCAAAAGCACTTTTGACGGGTACACCCATCAAAAATGCGACCTGTAAACAGGTTTTGCGTTCTCCGAAGGCTCTCCGAGGGGTGAGCGTGTGCCGGTGGCACACACGCCTGCGAACCGACCGAGCCAGCAGGCGAGACCAAAGAGCCGCCTTTGAAAAGGCACTCTCTGCACACTCCCCTAAACTTTATCCGGTGTCAAAGTGTGACGATGGTGACAATGTTTTTCACAGCGTGCTGCTCTCAAAAACATTGACACCTTTGACACCGTTTGTCACGCCGTCTGCTCGGTTTCTTTCCAAAGTGAAACCTTTCTTCCGTCGTGTGTGCGGCTGTTCTGATAACGGATACCGTAATCACGAAACAGCCTGCTTGCGTTGATACTGAGCCTTAAAAGAAAGTACATTCGGCTTTATATCCACCGCAAGCCTTTCGCAAAGTTCCGAAGCAGTTCCTTCCCATCTGTCACTTTCCGAAAAGAGCGTATCCGCTATCTTCTCAAGCAGAGGTTCGGGCGGTTCTTTCCACATCTCCGTTTCCGATTTTGCAAAGTTCCACACCAATCGCTCGCTGTCCCTTACAAGATGGATTTTCATATCCTGCTGGTCTCTGCCAGCAACATCAAGTGTGGCATTGTTGGAAGTACGCTTGTCCTTACTGAGAACAAATGCACCGTCTGCCGCACCCATCAGACCATTCGTGCCTGAAATCATATCGAATATATCTTCCGATTTTTGTTTGCGTGTATGATGAACAATAAGCATTGAAACCTTGTAACTGTCTGCCAACGCTTTCAGCCTTGCCACAACATCATAATCACTTGCGTAGCTGTAATCTGCTCCGCCTGCTTCACGCACACGCTTTAAGGTGTCTATGATAATCAAGCCTGTGTCTGGGTGTTCCCTCATAAACCCTCTTATCTGTTCTTCCAGTCCGCCATTGACCGTTTTACATTCCGTTGCGAAATACAGATTGCCTGTCTCCTTTGCACCGAACATCTGAAACAATCGCTTCTGCAAACGTGGGTAATCATCTTCAAGGGCAAAATAAAGCACCGTTGCCTTACGCACCTTATACTCCCAAAGCGGTGTGCCTGTGCTGATATGATAGGCAAGCTGTGCCATCATAAAGCTCTTTCCCACTTTCGGGGAACCTACGAAAAGGTAAGTTCCCCTTTGGAGCAGACCGTCGATAAGTGGTGTCTGAACCTCAAACACCGTATCATACAGCGTTGTCATTGATACTGTTTTCAGATAGGAAGGGTCTAACTGTCTGAGTATTTCCCTTTGCATTTCTTCAAAAGATTGCTCGTACCCCTTGAAATCCGTATCCTGATTGACTATACTATTGTCAGTACATTTGGAAAGTGACTGTTCCGCATCTGTTGCCGCAGATACATTTGGAATAGTCATTTCTTTTTTATTCTCCATTCGCATCCTCTCCTTTCAAACCGCCGAGAATAATGGAAATCAGTTCTATTACACTCAGCAGTTCATCATCCACACCTTTTCCTGCTTCAATCCTTTTCAGTTCCGCAAGGACTGTGGCAAATTCCGTTTTCAACGCCTTATACACTCTCGGATTGCCCTGTACCACCACATCCTGATTTAAGCAACGGCGGTAACAATACTCCTGTTTTGGCAATCCTGATAGAGCTACAGCTCTGTTAATGAGTTCGTTTTCTTCGGGCGATACTCGAAACCCTACTGTGATATTCCTCCAACGATTTTTGTTATCTCTGTTCTTAGCTGACATTTTCAAAATCTCCTTTCCCTAAATCATCTAATTTTTCTGCCATCTCAATCTGCTTTGACGGAAAGAGGTGTGCGTACTGATAAGTAATATCAATACTTTCGTGACCAACTCGGTCAGCAATCGCCACCGCAGAAAAGCCCATATCAATCAAGAGTGAAATGTGGCTGTGACGGAGATCGTGAATGCGGATACGCTTCACGCCTGCCGCCTTTGCCCCTCTGTCCATCTCGTGATGAAGATAGCTTTTCGTCACCGTAAAGATACGGTCTTTCTTCTTCAATCCGTAAAGCATACCGAGATATTCTTTCATTTCCTCACACAGAAACTTCGGCATTTTAATCGTGCGGTTGCTCTTTTTCGTTTTCGGAGAAGTAATCACATCCTGCCCTTTCAAACGCTGATAGGATTTATTGATTGTGACTGTTTCCTTATCAAAGTTGAAATCTGCCGGAGTCAAAGCTAACAGCTCGCCCTCTCGGATACCGCACCAGTAAAGCATTTCAAACGCATAAAAGGAAATTGGCTTGTCCATTATCTCGAAGGAGAACTTCTTGTATTCCTCTCTCGTCCAGAACAGCATTTCCTTATGCTCCTCACTCCCCATGTTTCCTGCTTTAGCAGCTGGATTGGAACGCAGCTCGTAATAACGCACAGCATGATTGAAGATAGCTGACAACTGATTATGCAGCGTTTTCAAGTAGGTCTGGGAATACGGTTTTCTCTTATCGTCCCGATAAGCAAGCATTTCATTCTGCCATGCGATAACCTCTTTTGTGGAAATCTCGCTGATTTTCAGTTTCCCGAAATACGGAAGTATCTTTGTGCGTATGATATGCTCTTTGGTAAGCCACGTGTTTTCTTCAAACGGTTCTTCACATCATTGATATAAAGCTCCGTAAAGGCTTCAAAACTCATATCAAGGTCTGAAGAAGTCTGCAATTTGAACATTCTTTCCCATTCCTGTGCTTCTCGTTTGGTAGCAAAGCCACGCTTGCATTTCTGCTTGCGTTCCCCTTTCCAGTTCACATACCTTGCCATCACATACCAAGTACCGTTATCTTCATTCTTAAATACCGGCATTTACATTTCCCCCTTTCCTGCTCCGTAGAGCCTTTCGTAAAAATACTGGCGATTTACACGCCCTGCAATCGTAATAAAGCCCTTTGCTTTCAATTCCTCATTTAATTGTCTGATGAGTTTATATGCATAAGGTTTTGATACGTTTAGTTCCTGAGCCACATCTTCGGCTCGGATAAATCTGTTTTCCATATCCTTTTTCTTCCTTTCTTAAAATAATTTTTTGCTTGCCGCTTTCTCCGTGTTAAAGTTCCAACAGGCACTCCTGCTTGTCGGCAGGCGCTGTGCTGTCCCAATGCACCGCAGTACATCAGGCGCTCGCTCGTATAGGGGTTCCCGAAAAGTCGGAGACTTTTGGGGAAGAGGAGGAGCAGTGCAGCGAATGAGCTTTTGTGCTTGCACACAAGCGAACGATACGGAACTTGCTCCGACGAGGTCTTGGCGGTTTGGCTTTTCGGACGGTCATTCAGTTGTCGCATTAAGCATATTTGTTTAATTCGTAATTTATTTTACTAAACATATTTGCTATTGTCAAGTGGTTGCAAAGAAAATATTAAACATTTTTGTTTCGGTTTTTCTTGACTTCCACTAAACATTTCTGCTATACTTATTTCACTAAATATAAAAGGAGCGTATCATTATGGCTATCAGCGAAAGAATACATTTTTTCAGACTAATGCGTGGTATGACACAAAAGTATCTCGGTACAGCAATCGGTTTTCCAGAAAAGAGTGCTGATGTGCGTTTGGCACAGTACGAAACTGGTACACGCAAACCGAAAGCAGACCTTACAAATGCATTGGCACAGGTGCTTGATGTTTCTCCACAGGCTCTTGATGTTCCTGACATAGACAGCTATATCGGTCTTATGCACACTCTGTTTACCCTTGAAGATATTTACGGTCTTACTGTCAGTGAAGCAGACGGAGAGGTATGCTTAAAGGTCAACAAGGACAAAGGCAGAGAAGCATATGAACTCCTCAAAATGCTGTATGCTTGGAAAGAACAGGCAGACAAGCTATCTTCCGAAGAAATCAACAGAGAAGAATACGATAACTGGCGTTACCATTATCCAGAGTTCGACACCACACAGCGTTGGGCAAAAGTTCCATCACAGGAATTAAGTGACGCTCTCGTGGAAGCATTCAAAGACCACTTGAAAGATAAATAAGCACCTACAGGACCTGCCACTGGCAGCTCCCTACAGATGCTTTGGCAACGACAAAAAAAGCCCTTAACTATGGTTATTAACCACAGCTAAGGGCTTAGTTTATAATATGGAATTTGTTCAGAGCCAAGCTCCGAACTTTAGTCTGCAAGCCACCTGTTAATTGTTCCGTTACCCATAAACCACTGGATAACAAGAATAATGGCACTTGCTATGACTGTTATCAATTTGTTATCAAAAGACTAATCGAAATCGCTGAAACCCGCATAAACACTGGCTTTTTTAAGCAACTCGATTTATTCAAACTCCAGACAGACAGTATGCTATATAAGTGAAAATCATTGATTTTAAGGCATTTTCAGGAACTATCAACCACTAAAATCTATGTGAAAAAAAATAAAAAATAGC
>ENA-OQIT01000110-OQIT01000110.1-human-gut-metagenome-genome-assembly--contig:-NODE-110-length-20267-cov-3.756902_pt1 | contig 20267 bp, 21 predicted proteins | sample MGYA00242587_ERZ504752 | MGnify/ENA primary metagenome ERZ504752 (study PRJEB26092, sample SAMD00036352) | human gut metagenome | host: Homo sapiens | study: EMG produced TPA metagenomics assembly of... | reverse complement strand
CTTTCTTTTCTTTTCCGGTTCTCTCTTTGCGCTCTTGATGTTTTTCTTTACTTCCGCTCTGTATGCGTCCATTGTCTCACATTCAGAAACTTCAGAAGCAAATTCATCATCCAGCTCCGGAAGTTCTTTTGCTTTGATTGTGTGTACTGTACACTTAAATGTAGCATCTTTTCCTGCAAGCTCTTCAGAGTGATACTCTTTCGGGAATGTCACATTCACTTCTACTTCTTTGTCGATCTCAGCTCCGATCAGCTGCTCTTCAAATCCAGGAATGAATGATCCGGAACCGATTGTCAGCGGATAATCTTCTCCTTTTCCACCTTCAAATGCAACACCGTCTACAAATCCTTCGAAATCTAATGTTACTTCATCTTTATCCTGAACTGCGCGGTCTGTCACTTCGATTGTTCTTGCATTGCGCTCGCGCTCTTTTTCAATCTCTTCATCAACTTCCTTCTGTGTCACTCTTGTAGATACTTTATCTACTTTCAGTCCTTTGTAATCTCCGAGTGTCACTTCCGGTTTTGTAGCTACTTCTGCTGTGAAAATGAACGGTTTCCTTTTTCCATCTGTACAACCTCGATCTTCGGCTGAGACACGATGTCCAGTTCACTTTCATCATAAGCTTTTGCATATGCGTCCGGAATCATGTTGTTTGCTGCTTCATCATAGAATACTTCCGGTCCGTACATTTTTTCGATCATCTGACGCGGAACTTTCCCTTTACGGAATCCCGGAATATTGATCTGTTTGCGCTGTTTTAAGTAAGCTGCCTGCAGTGCTTTCTCTACATCTTCTGCAGCTACTTCTACTGTAAGCTTCGCCATATTATGCTCTAACTTTTCTACCTGTAAACTCATCTTTCTATTTCCTCCTTGATTCGTACCATTCAAACGCAAATTGTATATTCGCAGTCATTGAATTAGTATAGCATAGTCACTTCAATATTTCCAGTACTTTTTAATAATAAACTACTCCATGCCCGATTTCTTCTGCCTTTTCCTTTCCGCACAGGAGCTCGATCAGCTTCAATGCGAATGGAATCGCGGTTCCCAGTCCCCGGCTTGTGATCATATGCCCGTCTACATTTACCGGCTCTTCATTTGTCTCTGCGTGAGAAAGTCCTGACTCCATGCCCGGATAACAGCATGCTTTTCTTCCTTCCAGAAATCCCAGTTCTCCAAATACAGTAGGCGCTGCACAGATTGCTGCCAGATAACGCTCTTTTGCATAAAATTCTTTGAGCAGCGCACACAAATCTCTGTGTTCTTTCAAATGCTTTGTCCCCGGCATCCCACCCGGCAGTACGAGCATATCCATTCCCTCAAACTCCATCTCCTCAAACAGGGCGTCTGCCTCGACACCGATTCCGTGTGAGCCATGTACTGTCTTTTCTCCTGTGACCGATACGTTCGTCACAGTAACACCTGCCCTGCGCAGCAGATCCGTAACCGTAAGTCCTTCGATTTCTTCAAATCCTTCTGCGAGAAATACCGCAATCTGTTTCATGATCATTTCCTCCTGACTTAAAATCTGAACCTGATTTTCATTTCTTTCATATGGTAAAAAGTGTAGCAAATCCCTGTTAAAAATGCAATGCCTCCCCGTTTACATTTTCCGTTTTTCATATTATGATGATACCGGATATCAAACAACAAACGATGTTTTCAAAGAAAGGAGTTTTTCATGGAAATCGAGCGCAAATATCTGATTTCATCTGTCCCCTTTGCTCTTTCATCATATCCATGCCGCAAGATCGAACAGGGATATCTCTCCACTGCACCTGTGGTACGTATCCGCCGGGACAACAATGACTACATTCTGACTTACAAATCCAAAGGAATGATGATCCGGGAAGAATACAATCTTCCGCTGACAAAAGAATCCTATGAACATTTAAAAGAAAAAATCGACGGACGGCTCATCACGAAAAAAAGATATGTGATCCCTCTTAAGGATTCCCTCTTTATTGAGCTTGATATTTTTTCCGGAGACCTTGCGCCTCTGATGCTTGCGGAAGTAGAATTTCCTGATAAAGAGACTGCCAATCACTTTACTCCACCCAAATGGTTCGGCGAAGACGTTTACCTTTTCTTCTTCCTATCATAACAGTACACTCAGCAAACTCTGATATCAACTTTTTGTGGCTTTTTGTTCTTTCGCTACGTTTTGTCGCATAGATATCTATTTATAGGGAAAATTGTTATAATTTACTAAGCTTTTAACAATTCCCTGTAAATGGAGGTACAGCAATGTCTAATATTCAGCTTGTTGAAAATTTATACCGTCTTCGTAAAGCACATCACTACACTCAGCAAGAGATCAGTGACTTGCTCAATATTTCCAGACAGGCTTATTCCAACTACGAAACCAGTAAACGGACACCGGATCTGGATTCTCTGATGCGTCTGGCTGATATCTATGGAGTATCTCTCGACCAGCTGGTCAATCATCCCTGTACAAAAGACGGACTGATCCTCGAACAGAAAGGTCCCTTTACGTATGCCATGGAGATCGACACTGCCGATACACTCTATCTTACGCGGGAAGAAGTCGAACTGATCAAGGGATACCGGGCCATGAATCCGGAAGATAAATTACTATTGAAAAAACTGTTGTAATAAAGAAAAAGGAAATCCGCCAGCTCCAGTCGGATTTCCTTTTTTTATTATTCTCCCAGTCCAAATCTCTCGTGAACTGCATTGATCGCACGTTCTACATCGCTTTCATTGATCAGAACCGTGATTCTTACTTCTGATGTTGAAATCATATGGATGTTGACTCTGGCATTTGTCAGTGCCTCGAACATCTTGGCAGCAACACCCGGATTACTCATCATTCCTGCTCCGACAATCGAGATCTTCGCTACACTCTCCTGAGAATTGATTTCCTGGATCGTCAGCGCTTCTTTATTTTCTTCCAGGATCGCCAGTGTATCCTGAAGATCATCCTCTGCCACTGTAAAGGAAATATCTTTTGTACCGTCTCTTCCTACAGACTGAAGAATGATGTCCACATTGATATTCTTCTTTGCAAGTGTATTGAAGATCTTGAACGCTGTTCCCGGTTTGTCTTCGATTCCGATGACAGAAATTCTCGCTGTATTTTTATCAGATGCAACTCCGCTGATTAACAATTTTTCCACTTTTACTACCTCCTTGACCACCGTACCTTCTTCTCTGTTCATGCTGGAACGTACAACCAGCTGTACTCCATATTTTTTCGCCATTTCCACAGAACGGTTATGCAGGACATTCGCCCCCATGGATGCCAGCTCCTGCATCTCATCATAACTGATTTCTTTTAATTTTCTCGCAGAAGGAACAATTCGTGGATCTGCGGTATACACACCGTCTACATCCGTATAAATCTCGCACGCATCTGCGCCCAGAGCCGCTGCGATTGCAACTGCCGTGGTATCTGAACCGCCCCGTCCCATTGTCGCATAATCCTCATATTTGTTCACTCCCTGGAATCCAGTGACGATCACGATCTTCCGGTATCCCAGTTCGTGGAGGATTCTCTCAGATTCTACCTTCTTGAATCTTGCATTTCCATAGGTGGATGTGCTGTGCATCTTTACCTGAAATGCATTCAGCGATACTGCCGGGATTCCCAGCTTATGAAATGCCATCGCCATCAGTGACACAGAAATCTGTTCCCCTGTTGTCAACAACATATCCATCTCTCTCTTGGATGGATTCAGATTAATCTCTTTTGCTTTTGCGATCAGATCATCTGTTGTGTCTCCCATCGCTGAAAGGACCACGATCACATCGTGTCCGTTTTTATAATCTTCCGCGCAGCGCTCTGCCACACGAAAAATACACTCTTTATCTGCGACCGAACTGCCGCCAAACTTCTTTACTATCAGCATTTTTTCTTCCTCTCTGTTTACCGTTCATTGTCCATCTCAAAAAGACGGGAAAGCAGCCTGTGTCCTTCTTTCTCGAACAATGGGCTCTTATTGCCCAGTCTTTCTGAATACTCCGGCATTCCTTCTGCTTTCTTTCTGGAATCATATAAAAGATACGGAACCGGATTACCGGTATGTGTGCGGACACAGATCGGCGTCGGATGATCCGGAAGGACTAACATCCTGAAATCCATGCAAAGATCTTCCAGTTCCCCAACGATCGGTCCGATGATCTTCTGATCGATATTTTCAATCGCCTTAATCTTATCCGGAATACTTCCCTGATGTCCCATCTCATCCGGTGCTTCAATGTGTACATATACAAAATCATAATCCTGCGCCGCCAGCGCGTCCACTGCTGCCTCCGCTTTTCCTGTATAGTTCGTGTGAAGTCCTCCGTTTGCACCTTCTACGATAATATTGTCAAGCCCTGCTCCTACAGCAATCCCCTTCAACAGATCCACTGCTGAGATCATGGCTCCTTTTTTATGATATTTTTCCTCGAAAGCGGTCAGCATCGGCCTGGTACCTGCCCCCCAGAACCATACGGAATTGGCAGGGTTGAGTCCTTTTGCCTTTCGCTCCAGATTCAGCGGATGATTGCTTAAGATCCGGTAGCTGGTCTCCATCATTTCCCGAAGTACCGCATCCTGAGGGAGATACTCCCCAATCCGCTTTGTCAGGATATCATGAGGCGCTGTCAATTCGACTACACTTCCGAATTTATGGATCAGCAAATGCCTGTAACTCGTGCCTGTATAAAACTCATACCCACCTCTTCGCATTTCCTGCATCAGGGTCTCCATCAGAACAGCCGCATCCTCAGTGCTGATCTCGCTGGAACTGTGATCCAGAATCCGTTTATCCTCATACCGCTCTTCTTCCTCGGACAAGGTCACCAGATTACAGCGAAAAGATACATCGGTTGGCGCCATATCCACCCCGATACTCAACGCCTCCAAAGGTGAGCGTCCGGTATAATATTCCTTTGGATCATATCCGATCACAGAAAGATTCGCCGTATCACTTCCCGGAGCCATCCCGTCGGGAACAGTCTGCACCATGCCAATCTCTGAAATCTGCGCCATGCGGTCCAGATTTGGAGTATGCGCCTTCTCCAGAGGTGTCATACCGCCCAGTTCTTCCAACGGTTCATCTGCCATCCCGTCACATAAAACAACAACATATTTCATACGCATCCTCACCCTTCTACTCTAATCCGGTGGAGAATGGACGGAAATTCTTTCTGGCACTGTTCAAAATGTCCTTCTGTCATAATTTCTGTCAGAAATCCGAATTCTCCCTCCAACGGTTCCACCTGTACAATCTCAATCGGTCCGAATTTACTTTCCAGATGTGCTTTCATTGCCTGTGGTTCTCCCTTGATCCGCACAAAGAAACGCTTGCTCGTATCCGAGATCGGAAGCAGTTCCACTTTATCCTGATCCCACATCGTCATAATATTCCGGTTCAAATGCTTTACTTCATCTACAATATCAGAAACAACCGCACTCGCTGTCGGAAGCTTTCCTGCACCGCTTCCGTAAAACATTGCATCTCCGAGTACATTGCCATGTACAAAAATCGCATTAAAGACATCATTTACGCTATACAATGGATGCGAAGAGCTCAGCAGATACGGAGCAACGATGGCATGGATATGATCTTCATCCCTTCTGCTGCATGCAAGAAGCTTGATCGTCATTCCCATTGCCTTTGCATACATCATATCTTCTTTTGTAATCTGCGTGATCCCCTCTGTATAAATATCTTCAAAATCCACCTGCTGTCCGGAAATCAAAGATGAAAGAATCGCAATCTTCCGGCATGCATCATATCCTTCCACGTCCGCTTCCGGATTTCGTTCCGCATACCCTTTTTCCTGCGCCTCTTTTAAAACTTCCTCATAATCTGCTCCTTCATAAAACATCTTACTGAGCATATAATTGGTCGTTCCGTTTAAAATCCCTGTGATTTCTTCAATCTCATCTGCTGTCATTGAAGAATTTAACGGACGGATGATCGGAATTCCGCCTCCGACACTGGCCTCAAACAGAAAATTGATATTTTTCTCCCTTGCAATGGAAAGCAGCTCTGCACCGTGCTTTGCCACCAGCGCTTTGTTTGAGGTCACCACGCTTTTTCCGGCCATCAGGCACTTCTTCACAAAAGTATATGCGGGTTCAATCCCGCCCATTACCTCTACTACGATCTGAATGGAAGGATCTTCTGCGATCACCTGAAAATCATGTACGATTTTTTCCTGAATCGGATCTCCCGGGAAATCTCTCAGATCCAGAATGTATTTTACATGGATCTCATCCCCGGCTCTCTGGTCGATTCGTTCCTTATTGGTCTGTAATACTTCAATGACTCCGGATCCCACCGTGCCATATCCCATAACTGCTATATTTACCATATTCGCCTTCCTTCCTGTTCTTTTTTCTGCATCTGTCCTACTCTTCCGGGTTTTTCGGAGCACTTAAATATGCGTTGATAAACGGATCCAGGTTGCCGTCCAGCACACCGTTCACATTGCTGATCTCCATATTCGTACGGTGATCCTTCACCAGTGTATACGGCTGCATGACATAGGAACGGATCTGGCTTCCGAATCCGATCTCCTTGATCTCACCGCGAATACCGGACACTTTGTCTGCTTGCTCCTGCTGCTTCATCAGATACAGCTTGGCTTTGAGCATTTGCATGGCTTTGTCTTTATTCATGTGCTGAGAACGCTCATTCTGACACTGAACAACAATTCCTGTCGGGAAATGCGTGATACGGATTGCCGAAGAAGTCTTATTGATATGCTGTCCACCTGCTCCGCTGGAACGATATGTGTCGATCCTGATATCGTCATCATTGATCTCAATATCAATATCTTCCTCAATATCCGGAATCACATCACAGGATGCAAAAGAAGTCTGCCGCTTTCCGGCCGCATTAAACGGAGAAATTCTGACCAGTCTGTGCACCCCTTTTTCAGAGCGCAGATATCCGTAAGCATTCTCTCCTCGTACTTCAAATGTCACGCCTTTGATTCCCGCAACATCTCCTTCCAGATAATCCAGAACTTCTACGGAAAATCCCTTTTTCTCTGCCCATCTGGTGTACATTCTGTAAAGCATGTTTGCCCAGTCACAGGATTCTGTTCCGCCTGCTCCGGCGTGAAGCGTAACGATCGCATGATCTCTGTCATACTCTCCGGTCAGAAGTGTCTGGATCCTCAGCTCTTCAAACTCTCCTTCAAAACGGAGCAGTTCTTCCTCGATCTCCTGCACCGTCTCTTCGTCCTGTTCCTCCTGACTCATCTCAATCAGCAGTCCCAGATCCTCATAATCTGCGTACATCTGCTCAATCTGCTTTACCGAATCCTGAAGACTTTTCAATACCTGCATCGTCTGTCTGGACTGATCCGGATTATCCCAGAATCCCGGCTCCTCGATCGTTCTTTCTAATTCCTCAATTCGTTCTTTCTTTGACGCTAAGTCAAAGTGAATCCCTCAAATCTTTCAGCGGCTCTTCGTATGCACTCAGTCTTACTTTCAGTTCATCTAATAAAACCACCTTGATCACCTCTTTCTTTTTTCAAAAATCTGTTTTAAATCAACATTGACTGTGTATATATTGCAGCACAATGTCTGATGCAGTATACACACAGTCAACAAAATATTCAGGCACTTACCTGGTTACTATTTTCTTCCGCAGCACTGTTTGTACTTCTTGCCACTTCCGCACGGGCATGGATCATTTGGATAAACCTTTTTCTCTTCCCGTTTTTTCGGAGTGTGTGATGCGCTGTCATCTTTGTTTGTTCCGGTCGCCTGTGCCACCTGCTCTCTTTCTACCTTCTGCTCGATCCGGATATGGAATAAGGTACGGATCGTCGTCTCTGCGATGGAATTGGTCATCTCGCCGAACATATCGTATCCCATCATCTTATATTCTACCAGTGGATCTCTCTGTCCGTATGCCTGCAGACCGATTCCCTGACGGAGCTGATCCATATCATCGATGTGATCCATCCAGCGTGTATCGATTGCCTTTAACAGTACCACTCGCTCCATCTCACGCAGCTGCTCTGCTTCCGGGAATTCTGCTTCTTTCTCCTCGTATGCTTTTACAGCACGCTCTTTCAATGTATGCTTGAGCTCTTTCTGTCTCATGTCCTTGACTTCCTCTGCATCCGGCATCTTCAGCATCGGAATCTCCCCGTGAAGTGTCAGCTCCAGTCCTGCCAGATCCCATTCTTCCGAATCTGCATCCGGTGCGGCAAAGCGGTCTGTCATATTTTCTACATATTCTGTCATCATATTGTAGATGGTATCTCGCATGCTCTCTCCGTCCAGAACACGACGTCTTTCCTCATAAATGATCTCTCTCTGCTCATTCATAACCTGATCGTATTCCAGCAGATTCTTACGGATTCCAAAGTTATTGCCCTCGATCTTCTTCTGTGCTTTCTCAATCGCACTGGAGAGCATCTTATGCTCGATCTGTTCTCCGTCCTCTACACCAAGTGTGTTGAATACACTCATCAGACGTTCAGAACCAAACAGACGCATCAGATCATCCTCCAGAGAAATGTAGAAACGGGATTCTCCCGGATCTCCCTGTCGTCCGGAACGTCCGCGCAGCTGGTTGTCAATACGTCTGGATTCATGACGCTCTGTACCGATGATCTTAAGACCTCCGGCCTCTCTTGCAGCATCATCCAGCTTGATATCCGTACCACGTCCGGCCATGTTGGTCGCAATCGTGACTGCTCCGTGCTGTCCCGCATCTGCCACGATTTCTGCTTCCAGTTCATGATACTTGGCATTCAATACCTTATGCTGAATTCCTTCTTTTTTCAGCATTTTGCTGAGCAGCTCTGAAACCTCGATCGTGATCGTACCAACCAGGACCGGCTGTCCCGTTGCATGCGCTTCTTTCACGGCTTCAACGACTGCGTGGTATTTTTCCTGTTTTGTCTTATATACTGCGTCTTCGAGATCTTTTCTCTGAACCGGACGGTTGGTCGGGATCTCTACAACGTCCATTCCGTAAATATCACGGAACTCTTTTTCCTCAGTCAAGGCAGTACCTGTCATACCGCTCTTCTTCTCATACTTGTTGAACAGGTTCTGGAATGTAATAGTTGCCAGTGTCTTGCTCTCTCTTCTGACCTTCACATGCTCTTTTGCTTCGATCGCCTGATGCAGTCCGTCCGAATACCGTCTTCCCGGCATGATACGTCCGGTGAACTCATCCACGATCATAACCTCTCCCTCCTGAGTCACCACGTAATCCTGATCGCGGAACATCAGGTTATGCGCACGCAGCGCCAGAATGATGTTGTGCTGGATCTCCAGATTCTCCGGATCTGCCAGGTTCTCGATATGGAAGAAGTTTTCTACCTTCTTCACACCGTCTTCTGTCAGATTGACAACCTTTTCTTTCTCGTTGACAATAAAATCTCCGGACTCTTCAATATCTTCTCCCATGATCGCATTGATCTTGGAAAACTCACCGCTTGCTTCTCCTCTTTCCAGCTGGCGTGCCAGAATATCGCATGCCTCATACAATTTTGTAGATTTATTACTCTGTCCGGAAATGATCAGCGGAGTTCTGGCTTCATCGATCAATACAGAGTCAACCTCATCGATAACCGCAAAGTTCAGCCCTCTTTGTACAAGCTGTTCCTTGTAGATCACCATGTTGTCTCTCAGATAATCAAATCCCAGTTCGTTGTTCGTTACATATGTAATATCACAATTATATGCCGCGCGGCGCTCATCATTGTCCATATCATTGAGAACCACACCGACTGTCAGTCCCAGAAATTCGTGTACTTTTCCCATCCACTCAGCATCACGCTTTGCCAGATAATCATTGACTGTGACAATGTGAACTCCTTTTCCTTCCAGCGCATTCAGATATGCCGGAAGTGTGGATACCAGTGTCTTACCTTCACCTGTACGCATCTCTGCGATACGTCCCTGATGCAGGATGATACCGCCGATCAGCTGTACCCGGTAATGGCGCATCCCCATACTCTATATGCACCTTCTCTTACAACTGCATATGCCTCCGGGAGAATATCATCCAGTGTCTCTCCCTCTTTGAGACGTTCTTTAAACTCTCTTGTCTTATCCTTTAATTCCGCATCCGAAAGCGCTTTCATCTCTGGCTCCAGCGCCTCAATGCGATCCACAATCGGATAGATTCTCTTCAGCTCGTGCTGGCTGTGAGTCCCGAAAATTTTATCCATTAAACCCATAATCTGCAATCTGCTCCTTGTCTAAATTTACTCTGCCTACCATTCTATCACTAACTTTCCATGAATTCAACCAATTCATGTTTTTGTTCCGCTTTGTTTACATTTCATTTACAAACGGAGCAGATTTTTATAAGGAATTGTCCCTCCAAACAGATCCAGTGCACTTCCGATCGTAAAATCCAGCTTTCCATGTCCAAGATTTTTGAATTTTTCCAGTTCTTCCATACTTCCGATCCCGCCCGCATAAGTAACAGGAATCCCTTCCCATCTGCCAAGCAGTTCTACAAGTTCTCCTTCCACTCCGGAAGATTTTCCTTCCACATCCACACCGTGTACCAGAAATTCATCACAGTACTGCGCCATTTCATCAAGCAATTCCTCTGACAGTTTTTCTTTGGTAAACGTCTGCCACCGGTTTGTCACGATGTAATATTCATCCCCCTTTTTCCGGCAGCTCAGATCCAGAACTATCCTCTCTTTTCCGACCATCTCTTTGAGTCGTCTCAAACGGCTGCGATTCACCTCTCCTTCACGAAATATATAAGAGGTTACGATCACATGGCTGGCACCTGCATCCAGATATTCTTCTGCATTTCCCGCCGTGATGCCGCCGCCGATCTGCATCCCTCCCGGATATGCCGAAAGCGCCAGGAGCGCCTGTTCTTTCGTTGCCTCAAAATATTTGGAATCTCTGGAGTTGAGCAGAATGATATGCCCGCCTTTGAGTCCATCCTGTTTATATTTTTCTGCATACCAGGCTGCATCCTGTTCTGAAGTAAAATTGGTCTGTGCCATATCGCCTTCATCTTTTAAGCTGCCGCCGACGATCTGTTTTACTTTTCCGTTATGTATATCAATACAAGGTCTGAACTTCATCACAATTCTCCTTTTATAGAAAAGTGCTGCAAAAACTTCTTCTGCAGCACTTGTTTATCCGGTATTCAAAACCTACTTGTTATTCTCCCGGTTCTGTGCGTTATGATCTTTGGTCATTCCATCCGCAGCATCATCTACCGCATCCGTGGCTCCCCTTGTCAGATCATCCACTCCATTGGTCACACCATCCACTACATCATTCACACCGTCTGTGACATCATCTACCACGTTGTCTGTCTTTTCCGTTACTGTTGTCATCTGTACGGTTTTCATTTCTGTCTGTCTTGTCATTGTTGTCCTTTGTTTTGTCAGTTGCATCATTCATTGTTGTATCGTTCTGTGTATCTCTTCTGTTTCCACATGCAGTCGTGCCCAGAAGCATACAGGTACACATCAGCAATACAAGCAGTTTTTTTCTGTTTTTCATAATCTTCTTCCTTTCATAAAATATAGTCTTACACTGTTAAGTTTTCCTTTTTTAATATTTTATGAATGGAATTTTTTTCTTTTTATGCTCTTGGTCCTGCTGATTTCCTCAGTTTTTCCAATGCTCTTGACTCCAGCTGACGGATCCGTTCTCTGGTCACGCCGAGTATCTGTCCGGTTTCTTCGAGCGTATGTACATTACCGTCCTCCAGACCGTAGCGGAGTCTTAAGATTTTCTGCTCTTTTTCTGTCAGCGTGGAAAGCATCTCCTGCACTTCTTCTTTCTGTACCAGTGCCGCAACAGCCTCCTCCGGAGTCGGTTCCTGTGTATCTTCAATAAAGTCTTCCAGATTGCTGTCCTCTTCATCTCCCACCGGAGTCTCCAGAGAAACCGGATTTTTGATATAGCTCTGCATGCGCTCTACTTCTTCTGTTGTCATATGCAGCTCTTTTGCAATCTCCTCTGCAGCAACTTCACGCCCGAGTGTCTGTTCCATCTTCCGCTCTGTTTTGCTGATCTTATTCATATTCTGAGCCACACGGACCGGCACGCGAATCTCTCTGGACTGGGAATCCAGCGCCCGCAGAATGGCTTCTTTGATCCACCATACCGCATAGGTGGAAAATTTACTGCCCTTTGTGTAGTCAAATTTTTCCACTGCACGCATCAGACCGATATTACCTTCCTGGATCAAATCCATAAACTGCATTCCTTTTCCGGCATAATGCTTTGCCACCGCAACCACCAGACGCAGATTTGCTTCCTCCATCTTTCGTCGTGCTTCTGTATCTCCTTCTGCGATCTGTCTGCCAAGTTCCAGTTCTTCCTCTGCTGTAAGCAGCGGTATCCTGCCGATCTCTTTTAAATAAATCTTTAACGGTTCCGTCATATCCACCGAATCCGGCACCAGATCCTCTGTCTCTGCTCCCAGATCCAGTTCTTCCTCCAACAGTTCCTTTTCTATCTCTTTACTCATATATTTTCATGCCTTTCTTTTCACGTAAGTCTCTGCTTATAGTTTTTCAATCACCTGACCGCTTCTGTAGGCTGCAAGCAGCGACTCCAGATCTGATACCTGCTCTTTTAATTCGGTGCCGATATCTGTATTTCCAACGAGACGGCGTTCTGTCACCCGTTTCACTACCATGTAATCCGAATGAATATCGCTTCCCTTTTCCACCGCAGCCTCTTTCGACTCAAAAGGCTCATGGGCAACCAGAACAAGACCATAGGAGTTGTAGACAAGGGTATACCCTGCAATTCCCGTCTCTTTCTGATACGCCCTGGAAAAACCTCCATCGATGACCAGAACTTTCCCATTACACTTGATCGGACTTTCTCCGTTTTTACATTTTACAGGAACGTGCCCGTTGACAATGTGGGCTCCCTCCGGGTGCAGTCCGAACTCTTCCAGAATCTCGTCTACCACCTCTTCTTTTTCCAGAAGTTCGTAATACGGATTCTTTTTCTCCAGATGCGTCTCTTTTGCCTCGATAAAATACCGCTCAAAGGTCGCCATCTTGTCTTTTCCGAACAGCGGAGAATCCGGATGCTGCCAGATGCACCACATGATATTCTTTCCTTGCTCTTTTTCCTGTTCATCCAGCGCGAAAAAGCCTTTTCTTACATAGCCTTCCAGCGCATCATACAGACTTTTCCCACGGTAGCTTTTTCCACAGAGCTGTACTTCCTTTAAAGATCCGTCCTCTCTAAGCGGTACGCATCCGTGATACAAAAGATTGTTGTTATACACCTTGTATAATCCACCTTTTGCAAGCAAAAACCGCATATGATCCTGCAGCTTTTCACATCCTGCAAATGCTTTTTCCAGGCGTTCCATAATCTCCTCTTCCTCTTCGGTCAGTTCATACGGAGCTGCCGGATCAATGGTCGGAAAGCTATCATCTTTTAACGGATATTCTTTTCCATCCAGCAGGATCGTGCCTTTTTTATAATCAATCCTGTGCAGCAGTGCACGTTCTTCCATCTGAAATTCCGGATGCTGAAGAATCAGTTTTCCTTCTACCTTAAACTGTATCACGGAAATTGCCTTGTGCATCCGAAGATTCATCTCCATCTCCGCCTTTTGCTGGCGTTCGCTCCCTTTTCGCCTGAAACAGGTACAGGGGTCGTCCCCATAAATGCGAAGTGCAAAATTCGCCAGAGGCAGAAGATTGATCCCGTATCCATCCTCCAGAATATCCAGATTCCCATAACGGGCACAGATCCGGATTACATTGGCAATGCAGCCTCTTTGCCCTGCTGCCGCCCCCATCCAGAGCACATCATGATTGCCCCACTGAATATCCACTGAATGATAGGTCATCAGCTTATCCATGATAATATGCGGGCCCGGTCCTCTGTCATAAATATCACCGACAATATGTAAATGATCGATCACAAGCCTCTGGATCAGATCTGCGATCGCACAGATAAATTCTTCTGCCCTGCCGATCCGGATGATTGTCTGAATGATCTCATTATAGTAGGATTCCTTGTCATGAAGCTCCGCCTTTTCCGTGATCAGTTCTTCTATGACATAAGCCAAATCCTTCGGAGTGCCTTGCGTACTTTAGAACGGGTATACTTACTGGCTGCCCGTTTGCTCACCTCGATCAGGCGGTACAGCTGAATTTTATACCAGTCTTCCATATGCTTCTCGGTCCGCTTTACCTGCTCTGTCTTCTCTTTTGGATAATAGATCAAAGTAGCCAGCTCCTGCTTTTCCCGCTTCCCAAGCGTATATCCAAATACATCCTCGATTTTTGCTTCGCACCGCACCGGATCCATTCTTCAGCACATGGGAAAACGCCTCCCATTCCCCATGAATGTCCGTCAGAAAATGCTCGGTTCCTTTCGGAAGATTCAAGATCGCCTGCAGATTGATGATCTCTGTAGAAGCCGCCGCGATCGTCGGATACAGATCCGACAGCCGCTCCAGATATCTTGTCTCTAATCCTTTCATGACACTCCCCGCTCTTTACTCAAACTCTGATTAAAACTGAATCACATCACTCATATCATACATGCCGGCTGTTTTTCCCGCCAGGAACTTGGCTGCTTCCACCGCGCCTTTTCCAAACACGCTTCTGGAATATGCTGTATGCTTAAATTCGATCACTTCATCCATTCCTGCAAAGATCACCTCATGCTCTCCCACGATTGTTCCGCCGCGAACCGCTGAAATTCCGATTTCTTTCTCTTCTCTTTTTTTGCGGTACTGGCTTCTGTCATATACATACGTATATTCATGATCCAGTGCTTCATTGACAGAATCCGCAAGCGCCAGTGCAGTACCGCTTGGAGCATCCACTTTCTGGTTGTGATGACGCTCTACCAGCTCAATATCATATCCCGCCGGCGCCAGTACTTTTGCGGCATCTTTCAAGAGCTTCATCAGCAGATTGATCCCCATGGACATATTCGCTGATTTTAAAACAGCTGTCTGCTCTGCTGCTTTTTCTACTTTTTCAAGCTGGGCTTCAGAAAGTCCCGTGGTACAAAGTACGACCGGAAGCCGTCTGTTCACACAATAGTCCAAAAGTCCGTCCACTGCTGCCGCATTGGAAAAATCGATCACTACGTCTGCCTCTGCATCACACGCTTCCATCGATGAAAACACCGGATACGGATTCTGCACTCCCTGAAACTGATCCACTCCTGCTACAATCTCCACTTTACTGTCTGCTTCCGCAATTTTTGTGATCACCTGTCCCATTTTTCCATTGCAGCCATGCATGATTATCTTTATCATCCTGATTTCCTCCTCGTTCTGTATCTTTCATTTTCCACACCGGAAAACGTTATTCTTTCACGCTATACCGATCCGGACTTTTCAATACACGCCTGCAAAAGACAGACTTTACCCGGATGGGTATACAAAAAAGGATATCACATTCTGGCTATTTGCTCAATCTATGATATCCTTTTAACAATTTTTTATGCTAACTGAATTCCGAACTCCTGCATTGCTTTTTTCAGCTGCACGGTATGCGCTTCACTCAGCTCTGTCAGCGGCATTCTCAATCCGCCGACTTCCATTCCCATCAGATTCACTGCTTTTTTCACCGGAATCGGATTCACTTCGCAGAACAGTGCCTCGATCAGAGGAAGTGCCTTCAGCTGTAATGCCCTGCTTCCCGCAATATCTCCCGCAAAGAAGCTTGCACAGATATCATGTGTCTCTCTCGGAGCCACATTGGACAATACAGAAATCACACCTTTTCCGCCCAGTGACAGGATCGGAACGATCTGATCGTCATTTCCGGAATATACATCCACTTTCCCGTCTGTCAGCTGCAAGATCTTCGCTACCTGTGAGATATTTCCGGATGCTTCCTTGACTGCCACAATGTTGTCAGTCTCTTTCGCCAGTGTCGCTACGGTGGATGGCTCAATATTCACTCCGGTTCTGCTCGCTACGCTGTACAAGATGATCGGCGCTTTTGTCTCGGCCGCGATCGCCTTATAATGCGCAATCAGTCCCGTCTGTGTCGCTTTATTATAATATGGGGTTACAAGAAGTACGCCATCTGCACCGCTCTCGGCTGCTTCTCTTGACATCTCGACTGCAGTCCGTGTACAGTTGGAACCTGTTCCTGCAATGACCGGAATCCGTCCTTTCGTCTGTCTGATCGTAAACTTGATGCAGTCCATATGCTCCTCTTCCGTCAATGTAGACGATTCCCCTGTTGTACCGCAGATCACAATACTGTCGGTACCGTTATCACAATGAAACTGGATCAATTCGTCCAGCTTTTCATAATTCACACTTCCATCTGCATGAAATGGTGTAATAATCGCAACTCCTGCTCCTGTAAAAATTGACATATTTATCCTCCTGACCTTGTCGATTCTCTACTCAGTAATGTTTATGAAATTTTATCATTATTCAGAAGTGATGTCAACGATGGGAATGTGAAAAACGTCCTATTCCATGCACTCCAGCTTGCTCACAGATACTTCATAGGCTGTTCGTGTCTGTGTTTCGGTCTCGGAAATTTTCTTCACATAATCTCTGCTCTGGATTCTTCCCAGTATCTGTACATGCTCTCCCACTTCAAATCCGGACGCATACCGTGCATTTCTTCCCCAGCAGATACACGGAATGTAGTCCGATTTTCCGTACGGACGGTTCACCGCCAGAAGCAGGTCCGCGATTTCCCGTCCAAGCGGTGTTTTCCTGTACACCGGCTTTTTACAGATATACCCCTCCAGCAGAATGTGATTTGTTTTCGCCCCATCCAGTTCCTCGTCAATAAATTCTACCTCTCTTACAAACACAGACAGCACCAGGCGGTTTTTCTGTTCTTCATGCCGGTTATAAGAACGGAACTGCCCGGATACCTTGATCGCCTCTCCTGTATAATCCTGCGTCACATCGATCAGACGTTCTGAGATCATGAGAGGAATCCGGTCATTTGAATTACTCAGACGCTTCACAAGCACATCCGCCATATAGAATCCCTCTCCGAACACCTCGTGGCTGTATGTAAACCCGGATGCCACAACTCCCATGATGGTTACCTGATTGTTTTCAATAATCTTATCTGACATAATTTGTAGTACTCCCTTCCTCGTATGTGGTATTTTATATTTTTGAGTCAACTTAAGTCTATGACATCATACCGCAGTTTAGACCCGATTGTCCGAAAAACCGTTCGACAAAATCTATCGACAATTTTTTTATTTGCCTGTCACAAGAGTACTTGTAAAATCTGAAATTTATGATAGAATGAAAAAGTTGTAACAAGAGAACACACATTAACATAAGTAGGAAAGAGTGTAAAATTATGAAAACAAAACGTGAAGATGTTAGAAATATTGCCATTATCGCTCATGTTGACCACGGAAAAACAACACTCGTGGATGAGCTCTTAAAACAAAGCGGTGTATTCCGCGAAAATCAGGATGTTGCGGAACGTGTCATGGACTCCAACGATATTGAAAGAGAACGTGGAATCACGATTCTCTCCAAAAATACTGCAGTCTATTACAAAGGAACCAAGATCAACATCATCGATACGCCCGGACATGCGGACTTCGGCGGTGAAGTAGAACGTGTCCTGAAAATGGTAAACGGTGTCGTACTTGTAGTCGATGCCTTTGAAGGCGCCATGCCGCAGACCAAATTCGTACTGAGAAAAGCACTGGAATTAGACCTTCCGGTTATCGTCTGCATCAATAAGATCGACCGCCCGGAAGCCCGCCCGGATGAAGTGATCGATGAGATCCTGGAGCTTTTCATGGAACTGGATGCTTCTGACGAGCAGCTGGACTGCCCGTTTGTCTATGCTTCCGCAAAATCAGGAATTGCGGTCCTTGACCTTTCTGACGAAGAAAAAGATATGCAGCCATTGTTTGAGACGATCCTCGAATACATCCCGGCTCCGGAGGGCGATCCCGAGGCACCGACACAGATGCTGATCAGTACCATTGATTACAATGAATACGTCGGACGGATCGGAGTCGGAAAAGTAGACAACGGAACGATTCGTGTCAATCAGGATATGCTCCTTTTAAACCATCACGATCCGGACAAGCAGCAGAAAGTCAAGATCAGCAAACTGTATGAATTTGACGGTCTGAACAAAGTAGAAGTAAAAGAAGCCACGATCGGTTCTATTGTAGCGATTTCCGGTATTTCCGATATTTCCATCGGAGACACCCTCTGCTCTCCTGAGAATCCGGAAGCCATTCCATTCCAGAAGATTTCCGAACCGACGATCTCCATGCAGTTCATCGTCAATGACAGCCCGTTTGCAGGAAGAGAAGGAAAATTCGTTACTTCCCGTCACCTGCGCGACCGTCTTCTGCGCGAACTGAACACCGATGTCAGCCTGCGTGTGGAAGAGACGGAGAACGCCGACAGCTTTAAAGTATCCGGACGAGGCGAGCTTCACCTTTCTGTCCTGATCGAAAATATGCGCCGTGAAGGATACGAATTTGCGGTAAGCAAAGCAGAAGTTTTATATCACACAGATGAAAACGGCAAAAAATTAGAACCAATGGAGCTTGCCTACGTGGATGTACCGGAAGAATTTACCGGAACTGTCATCGACAAACTGAGTCAGAGAAAGGGAGAGCTTCAGAACATGGGCGTTTCCAGCGGCGGTTATACAAGGCTGGAATTTCTGATTCCTGCCCGCGGACTCATCGGATACCGTGGAGAATTTATGACCGATACCAAAGGAAACGGAATCCTCAACACAAGCTTTAACGGATATGCGCCGTATAAAGGAGATATCCAGTATCGCAAACAGGGATCTCTGATTGCATTTGAGACCGGTGAGTCTGTCACTTACGGACTCTACAGCGCACAGGAACGCGGTACTTTGTTTATCGGACCTGGTGAAAAAGTCTATGCCGGAATGGTCATCGGACAGAACGGAAAAGCAGAAGACATCGAATTAAACGTCTGCAAGACAAAGCATCTGACCAACACCCGTTCCTCCAGTGCAGACGAAGCGCTCCGCTTGACACCGCCTCGTATTTTGAGCCTGGAAGAAGCACTGGACTTTATCGATACCGATGAGCTTCTGGAGGTAACACCGGAAACACTGCGTATCCGCAAAAAAATCCTGGATTCCAGAATGCGTAAACGCAGCAATTTGAAATAATCAGGAGACAACCATGAAAAAATATGCCAATGCCTTTTTGAAATGGATCACTTCAATCCTGGAAGTTGTCATCGCTTTGATCCTTGCAGTCACAATTATCATCATGACCTTTCAGCTGATCCTCTCATTTCAGCATTTGTCAGACCTGAATCAGTATCCAAATTATGACGATATGCTGACTACCTGTTTTAACCTGATCATCGGTGTGGAAATGATACGTATGCTGTATCTCCACACCCCGATCACAGTATTTGAGGTTCTGCTCTTTGCCATCGCAAGACAGATCATCATCGAGCATGGATCACCGCTCAACAGTCTGATCGGCGTAATCGCCATTGCAATTTTATTTGCCACAAGAAAATTTTTGTTTATGACTTTTGATGAGTCTGAAAAGATTATTTTCCGTTCCTCTCAGAAAGTCAAATATATCAATCGTCTGATCCATGTCCACATTCCTTATGAGAATGATGAGACACTGCTGGATGTGCTGTTAAAGAAGATGAAGGAAGATGAAATTGAGATCGGAGTCGGTGCCTGCACTTACTTTTCTGATTTCGGTCTGCGCATCGTTAAGATCACCGATGGAAAAATTACCCGAATTGAAGTAATTCGTTCTATACAATAGAGGAATTCCGTGCTATAATGTTTACATAGTACAAAGAACACTTTATAAAGACAAGTTCTTTGTACAATATAAACAAAAGGAGTTGACCAGTATGAACTTTATTATTAGTGGAAAAAACATCGATGTGACACCAGGTTTAAAGGACGCTATTGAACAGAAATTAGGAAAACTTGAAAGGTATTTCACTCCTGAAACAGAAATTATCGTAACACTCAGTGTGGAAAAAGAACGTCAGAAGATTGAAGTGACCATTCCTGTAAAAGGAAACATTATCCGCTCTGAGCAGACCAGCGATGATATGTATGTATCCGTTGATCTTGTAGAAGAGGTTATTGAAAGACAGCTTCGCAAATATAAAAACAAACTGGTTGCCAGAAGCCAGGGACATCCTACCGCTTCCGGTTCCGGCAATAACTTTAAAAAAGAATTTTTCGAATCAGAAGATGACACTTCTGTAGATGATGAGATCCGCATTGTCCGTACAAAACGCTTTGGCATCAAACCAATGTATCCGGAAGATGCCTGCATCCAGATGGATC
>ENA-OQIT01000108-OQIT01000108.1-human-gut-metagenome-genome-assembly--contig:-NODE-108-length-20360-cov-2.314387_pt1 | contig 20360 bp, 21 predicted proteins | sample MGYA00242587_ERZ504752 | MGnify/ENA primary metagenome ERZ504752 (study PRJEB26092, sample SAMD00036352) | human gut metagenome | host: Homo sapiens | study: EMG produced TPA metagenomics assembly of... | reverse complement strand
GCATTGATGAATATTCAACCGAGCAACTATAACCCACGCAAGCACTTTGACGAGGCGAGCCTTGCCGAACTGGCCGAGAGTATTCGTCAGCAGGGAGTATTGCAACCTATCGGCGTGCGCCCCATTGTGGACACCGACCGCTTCGAGATTATTTTCGGAGAGCGCAGGTATCGTGCCGCCCTTATGGCAGAACTGACCGAAATTCCGGCTGTCATCTTGCATGTTTCGGACGAGACCGCCGCCGAAATGGCCGTGACGGAGAACCTGCAGCGCAAGGACGTTACCCCCATAGAGGAAGCCAACGCCTACCAAAAGCTCATGGAAAGCGGTCGCTACGATGTGCAGTCATTGGCCGTGCAGTTCGGCAAAAACGAGAACTATATCCGTACCCGTCTGAAATTCGTATCATTGATACCCGAAATCGCCGAACTTCTGGAAAAGGACGAAATCACAATCAGTGTAGCGAGTGAGATTTGCCGATACGGTACGGATATTCAGAAAGAGGTGTACTATAAACACTTGAAAGACAGCGACAGCATGTTGTACGACTGTTGGCGAGGACTGAAAGCCGCCGAGGTGGCAAAGTTTATCGAACGGGATTTCACGACAGACCTTAGCCGTTACGCATTCGACAAGACCCTATGCGCCTCATGCCCCCACAATACCAACAACATGATGTTGTTCTGCGAGGGTGGTTGCGGAAATTGCGCCAATCGGAGTTGTCTGGCCGAAATGAACGCTTCCTATCTCGTGGAGAAAGCCTTGCAGTTTGTGGAACAATACCCCTCCGTATCATTGGGCTACCAAGATTTCAACAATAACATGCTTGCGGTGGAACGCCTTACCGCTATGGGGTACGAGGTCGAGCACCTCAATACCTATGCCACGGCATACCCCGAAACGCCGGTAGCACCCGAAAAGGAAGAATACGACACTACCGAGGAATACGAGGCGGCATACAAGGAGTACGAGCAGGATTTCAGCAACTATATGGAAAAATGCAAGTCAATTCATGAACGAATCGATACGGGCGAACTCACGTTTTATATCTGCATCGGGCAGAAAGAAATTACGCTGTGTTACATGGCAAGTGCTGCCGCCAATGCGGACATGGCTACCGAAAAACAACTTTCCCCGGTGGAAAAATTGGAACAGCAGGACAAACGTAACAAGGAAATAGCCGTCGAGAAAACCGTTGCAGACGCTAAGAAACAGATTTTGGACGTTGATACGTCTGAAAGCAAATTCACGCAGGACGAGGAAAAGATGATATATTTCTTCCTGCTGTCGTCTCTCCGCAGGGAACACTTCGGGGTATTCGGTATCGGGGAGAAAAAAGCCTACCAACACCTTGAGGACGAAGAAAAAATGAACATCATCGCCAACCTCACGGCCAAGCAGAAAGCCGTTATCCGCAGGGATTTCTTGATAGACAACTTCAAAGGCGCATACGGCAATAACGCTGCTGCGACCCTCTTGCTCGATTTTGCCCGTAAGCACATGCCCGACACGCTCGCCGAAATTGAAAGTGGATATAATGAGGTGTATGAGAAACGCCATAAACGTATCGAGGAACGCAAAGCCGCCTTGTTGGCAAAGGAACGGCAGACAAAGCCCGAAGAAGCCGCCGAGGCAGAAAATACACAACCCACGGCAGAGGTACAACCCGAAGAACATACGCAACCCGAAGAGGTCGCAGCTTGACCATAATTCAATAGTAGGACGGAGAAATCCGTCCTACTGTCTAACCAATCAAAAGAGGTAATGATGAAATGTAAGGACTGCAAACATTACAACGGTGCGACAATGCCCGGAGCGGGATTGTGCAATGCCACGCAGGCACGTACTTTTGCCACGACGGTCTGTTTCAATGGACTGTTCACCCCCGAAAAAACGGCAAGACGAACCGGATAGCAAGACCGGGAAGAAATAGCGCAACGCTACAGAGAGAGAGCCGCAGGAGCGGCTGTCTTTTTTAGCACTGCCGTTGGCAGATCTCCCTTTTTATCCCTTCGTTTTCCTTTTGTACGGAAATCCCTTCGCCAACGGCTCTGCCCGTCGGGACATGCTTTTTCCGGTGCAAAGGTATTGCCTTGGAGGAACATTCAAGTACCGCTACGCTATTTGAACACAATTTTTCAGCAGCTTTCCCGATTTTCAATCGTCCATATTTCGCGGACGCTCAATACCGCAACTATAAAATTCTGCCCAAATTCCTTGCCTGTTTCTCCTGAAAGGCAATCTTTAATGCACGTAAAAATCAAATCCCAACAGGAGAAGCCTGAAGGCTTCCGAAAGGAGGGAAAAAATAAACAGATTGTTCAACTGATTAATGTTAAGATTTTATGGAAATTCAATTTGCTATCGTGCGTTCCGAAAACAGAGAGTATTTGTGCTACAAAGCAGGTGAAGCGTATGTAGATGCCAGCAACCCTATGATTGCTTTTACCGCAGGTGAAGATGAATTTGAAATCGTAGAGCCGGACAGCTCTTTCAGACAGAAAGAATACGAGTTCAGAGGCGAACGGTATTACCTCGTACCACGGTTTTATCGCAATGGCTGGTTGGCTCTTATCTTGGTAATGGTGGAAGATGAAGACGAATATATCGTACTTTCCGTCAATTTGGAGGAAATGGATGCGCTCGGTTTGCCGGACCGTACCTTTATCGACGTGAACAATTACCCGGATGCGTTGGACTTTTTGGTAGAAAACAGATTGGCGACCGATTCCGGCTACAAACGCAGGAGCGGCTTCGTGGAATACCCTATGGCTATGTTGAACCTGCCGCTTCTTTATCAGCATAACCCGCAAATTTTCCAAAAAGCGAACATCGAGCCATTCGGAGAAGAATGCTTTTGAAAAGGATTGTTCCCAAAAATGAAAGTGTCGGGTTCCGAAGATTGAATGTACAAGATGGCGTACTGATAACACAGTCAGTGCGCTATCTCCTTTGTCTTTATCGCCCGCCTTCGTCCTTTTATAGTCAGCCTCCCGGATACCCCGCCACCGCCCGTTTCCTCTTATAATTGCATTCTTTCCCTTTTGTAGCGGCACGAGCCGCCTGTTTCTCCCGTCCGGCTTTCCCGTCCCTCACCGCACGGGTTTTATCCGATGCGAAAGTCGGTCGTCGCGCTTGATTCTCCGGCTTGAAGTGCACTTCTTGCAAATTCTTCCTTCCCAAGCGAAGCGTAATTGGCAAGAAGAGCCGTCGTATGAAGCTGTGCCGACGACCGTGTACTGCATCAGTAAAACCCCGAAGCGGTTCCAAAGGAAAGGGATCGAAAAAAGGGAAATAAATAATCAATAATTCACAAGACAATGGGAAAATACGATTTTATCAAGACAGGGAATCTGCTTTATTGGCATGACCCGGACAACGGTTTGTCCGATGGGGCTTACCGAGTGATTTCTGCACCGGAAAACATGGAAGACGACAGCATTATTCTGATTTCGTCCGGTACTTCGGAAGCGGAGGTTTTGCCTTCGGAATTATCGCCGATAAACACGGGCAGAAGTCATAAAGAGGATTTTTTGCGCTGGAAAGCGGAACGTGAAGCCGAAGGCATGGAGTTTTATAATCGCCTTTCCGAAGTCATGGAAACGGAGGACGATTTGGCCGTAGGCGACATGGTAGCATTTACAAACGATTATGGAGTAGTATTCGGCCCTCAAGAGGTATTAGCTTTCAGGAAGCCTTGGAATGGTGACAGATGCGTGTATCTTGACAGCGACGCCTATTGGTTTCCCGACCGTCCCGACCAGTTGACCCTCCTAAGCAAGAAAGGGGCGGAATGACAACGACAAACCCACCCGCCACAAAAACGGGTGGGTTCATTTCCCCTGCATGAAATCCCATGCTCTATTTTAATCGGCTCGCACGCACTCCACTCGTGCAGCGATTTCCTTTTCTATCGTTCCTATCCATTCCTCTCCGACACCGGCCTCCCGGCCGTATTCCGGGTAACGCGAAACGATGCCTATGGTCTTTTCTATGAACGGCTCTGCGGCCTTTATACCGTACCGGCGGGCTACTTCCAGCAGGTCTGCCGCAGTAATACCCTCTGTCCGGTTGTTGATAGTCATGCTGTGGCGGTTGACGTAATACGGTGCGTCCGGATCGACCGAGAACGTGTAGTCGTAGGCCGGAGCAACGTGCCAACGCCCGTCATCGCCCATCAGGAAGCTGAAATTCTTGTTATGGTCATCGACGTTCCCGCCCAGCACGTTCAGCACCATCAAGCGAAAACAGTTGCCGGAGTTCCCCCCGGCGGCACGCCGATACGGCAGGCCGCCTCGAATAGTGCTTCGTAAGAATCTGCCGGGGGGGTTCATGGCAGCCAATGTCTGGATATGCACCTTCTTGCCGTTCCGGCGGTCGAAACGCTCGGTCAGGAAGTGCGCTGTCTGCTCACCTTCCAACAGGCGGCTCGGCATCATCTGAAGCCCGGCGTCTACGGCCATCAGGTAATAACTGTATTCTATCCGTGTCGTCGGCATCTTCTGGTGTTCGTCGAACTTGACGATCATCGGCGTGTAGCCCGGATAAGGGGTCGCCACCTGTCCGGAGTAACATTGTCCTTCCCCGAAATTGACGTTGACCACCGCTTTGGGCCGTCGTCCTCCTGCGGACGTTCCTACCTTGAACAGGCTTTCGACCATCAGGTTGCCCGATACCGGGACGTTGAACCGTCCGGCTTCCTCGAAAGCCTGCCGGGCCAGTTGGTAGAGGTCAGCGATCTCCACCTTGAACGGTGTCTCCAGTTCCTCGGCAGTGGGCGGGACGAACTCCAATGCCCCCATGCCGCGCCGTCCGATATAGGCGAGACGGTCGAGGGCGGACAAGTCCCTCATACGGATATGATGCACTTTGGCCCATTCGTTGAACACGGTGTTCCCCAATGGTCGGGCAGCGAATCGGCTATGAACGAGGGCAGGCCGCCGAAAAGCCGCTCTTCATCGGGATAGACCGGCAGGCCGCGCTGTGCGGCAACCCCTTTTACCGGCGCACGGAGCGGGGCGATGTCGTAGCCGTCGCGGACATAATCGCTGTCGAAGTAGAAACAGGCTTTGCTGCGGTGTCCTTCCCGATTGGCGACAAGCGTGCCGACCTTTTTATCCCATAGGATTACATCGAGACTTTCTATCATTTCTTGCCCCTCCTAACTCGTTTAGGTATCAGTTTCTCGATTTCCCGAAGCGCCATCGGCGGCATGGGAAGTTCCGGCAGAATCTCCGCGAGCCGCTCTGCCTGACCGAGCGCACGCAGCAGGGAGATGAAATTGGCCAAGGTCAGGTTACGGCTGACCCCCTGCTCGAAATGGCTGATAGTCGTCTGGCTTACACCCGACTGTTCGGCCAGCTCCTTCTGGCTCATGCGGGCGGCCAGACGGTACTCCTTGACCCGCTTCGCCAAAAGCGTCAGCATATCGCTGTTTGTGGTATAGTTCGTTGTTTCCATAATGTCAATATATCACTATTTATATGCAAATATAACAACAATTATCCATATATAGATATATAAATTCTCTTTTTTAGCTTCCAGCCGTCCTTTTCTACCGCTTTCAGGTCTCCGTATTCTCTCCCGTCTGGCTTTCCCGTCCGTCACCGCACCGGTTTTTATCGGTGCAAATATGGGCTGTCGCGCCTGATTCCGTCGTTTTGAAGTGCATTTCTTGCAAATTCTTCCTTCTGCGAAGCGTAATTGGCAAGAAAAAACGTCGGAAAGGGCTTTTTCGCCAGCCCCGGAAAGCACCATAAAACCCGAAGCGGCTCCGGCAACAAGGAAGCCGAACAGAGGGAAAGAAAAACAATTATTAAAATTTAACAAATGAAGACATTAGAAGAATTATTGCAAGAACTGGGCTGCGAAGGTAGCGCATTCGACAGTACCGGAGAATTTACAAAAGCGGGAGAAAAGGCGTATGAACGCTTGGAGCACTTGCTGTATGACATAGAAAGTCTTACAGGCAAAAAGGTGACACCCATAATTGAGGAACTTGACAGAATATGCAACGAGAACTATTAAAATTCAAGAATATGGACATTAAAGAAAGCAAAGAATACCGCCTCGCCAAAGACTGGAAATGGCGGTAAACAGTTTCAGTTTCAACCCCGAACGGTTCGCGGCGGCAATCCCGGACATGCACCCGACGCTTCAGCAAAGCCTGTACCGCCTGATTAAGGCGTGTATCAAGGTCATGGCGGACGAAACACGCCGTTACGATGACCGGAACCGGGCATCGCACGAGGAAGCGAAGCATATCATGGAATACCTCAATGAACACGGAAAAAATGTACCATTAATATAAAAACGACGATATGAAAACAACTAAGATTCAATTCAACGGCAGGTCTTATTACTCCCGCATCGTGGAATCTGTCGATGGCGAAGAATTGCTTATCGGTTCGACAATCCTGCTCGATGCCTTGCAGCCCGGCAGTTTCAATGACGAGAACGAAGGTTTTGCCAGTAAAGAAGCCGAAAGGATTTATGACGAGATTTTCTTCTTTACCGACGAGAGAACGCTTCAGCTTCCCGAAAACGAGTTGATAGCCGAACTCAAAAAGGATAACCCCGATTGGTTCGAGTAAATCATGGAATAATAATTTATAAACTTAGAATTATGGAAAAAGAATATGTAATGCAGGTCGCACAGACCATTAAGGAACAGTTAGTAGCGTTAACCCCCATGACCGTCCTCATGTCGTGGGGTATCAAAGAGTTTGCCGCCACCCTATACAGGGATTTGCCGGCACTCCGCATTAAGGTGAACGGACGGCTGCACGCAGGGTACGTCATCGTCGCACTCAACGGATCGGATTATTACGAGGTCTATCTTGTGAAAGGAATGGAGGTGGAATGTGTGAACGAAGAGGTTTGTTTCGACGAGTTGGGAGACGTTATCGACCGGGCTATCGAGAGCGGCACGGACAAAGCCGAGTACGATAAATTCTGCGAACAGGAGCGACAGAATTTATATGTAACTGTTGTCACTGTCTGATTCCTCTTTTTAGGGGATGAAAGCCGTGCCTTTCGGAAAACGAGCAGGGTACGGCTTTTCTATGTATAATGCAGAAACGAATAAAAACCTGCCGTTTATAAAACGGATTACCTACGTGTTACAGTACCTTACCTCTTATTGTAAAAAGGTTTGTTTTATCTTTTGGCCGGCAGATTGTTTTTCACTTCAAGATGTCGTTTCTTTATCTGTCTACTGCCTTTTTACTTGCAGCTCTATTTACGACCAGAATGCTCGCTTCATATAAAACCCACATCGGCAATGTGACCAATGACAACGTGAACACGTCCGAAGTCGGCGTGATGACAGCCGCAACGATAAGGATAATCACTATAGCGTGCTTCCGGTAACGTCGCATGAAATCGGCGGTGAGAAACCCCAATTTGGCAAACAGCCATGATAAAATCGGAATCTCGAACACGATACCCATTGTCAGGCACATCAGCACGAGGGTCGAAATGTAGGATTGCAAGACGATCATGTTCTCCACTTCACCGCTGACCTGATAGGTTCCAAGGAAACGGAATGTCAGCGGGAAAATAAGAAAGTAGCTGACCGCCACACCCATCAGGAACATTGCATAGCCGCCTCCGACTATCCGCACGGCATATTTCCGCTCGCAGGCATACAGGGCAGGCGACACGAACCGGAACAACTGGTAAAGGATATAGGGCGACGCGCACAGGACACCCGCGCATAATGCCGTCTTCATGTGGATGACGAACTGCCCGGCCAGTCCCGTGTTGATGAGCTGCACGGCAAAACTCCCGGTCTCGCCGCCCGGCCCATGCTGCAACTCCGGTTAGAAAAGACGGTACGTGATGAACGCCGTTCGGTTTTTCGGGGCAAGGATAACGGACTAAAAAGTTTTTACCTTAAAACAAAAGGCGGCGATACCGAACACGACGGCCACGGCGACGATTTTAACAATCGCCGTCCGCAGCACGTCCAAGTGCTCCCAAAAGCTCAAGCCGTCCGTTTTGTCTTCCTTTGCCATGTCACTCCTCTTTCTTGTCGGTATTTTCGGGACTGATTTCTTTCTCCATGCCGTTCATACCTTCCTTGAATGAACGGACACCTTTGCCGATGCCTTTCATCAGTTCGGGAATTTTGCGTCCTCCGAAGAACAGCAGGACGACTAATGCAATCAGCAGCACTTCCTGCATACCGATGCCTCCGATAAATAATGGTATCATATGAAAATTGTTAAAGGTTGTTCGATTAACTCAATAGTCGTTTTCAGTCATCGTTCCGCCGGCTATTCCCGCCATTTTCAGAAAGTTCCTTCGTCCATGACTCCGCCTTCTCAATCCAGTCCTTTCTCATGTAACCATCTCGACAGGTGATCGGCCACCTCCACGTTGTTCAAATCGGAGAAGGGAAAATGGGTGTTGCCCTTCAAACCTATCTCCGGCAGATGAATGACCGTGACATCGCCGCCGTGTTCGTTGAGCAAGGCAGCCCATTTGCGCATCAGATGCAGGCGTCGTGTCCATTCGTACAGTTCCGGCCGTTCGTCGGTTTCCGGCAGATTGTCGCCATAGTAGATGATGATAGGGATTTTCGTGAACTGCAGAAATTCTTCCATCGGCACTTCCACGCCTTCGGTCTTCTTCGACAGGGTTAGTACTTTCCCTTCCTCCGGCATCTGCCCTTCGGGAAAAGGCACGTTTGTTCCCGGCTCGTAGGCGACGATGGCACGGATGTTCCTTGTCTGCGGCAGTGTAAGCCATCCGACACCTCCGCCCTGCGAATGGGTGACGAAGACAGCCGGACCTATCCTGTCGAACAGTGCGGCATACGCCTTGGCGTAGACATCCAGATCGGGAGGGCCGAGAGTTGGCGTCATCTGACGGAAATACTGGTTCAGAGCCTCCTTGTCGCGGCTGAACTGCACGCCCTCGAAATAATCGGGCCAGATGCCCACGCGGAAACGGTTGAACCACGTCTCCTCGTCGAAGACGGGGGTAACGGTTGCGGGTGTCGTGCTCCGCCCCGCGTTTCCCCGGCGGGGCTGGTCGACGAGATAAGTCTGGAAACCGCGGCGCAGGAAAATATTCTGGAACCCCTCGCGGCCGTCCGGCGTAGTTTCCCATGTCTTGGAAAACTGCCCCACGCCGTGGGCGAAGACAAGCGGGTATTTCCGGGCATCGACGGGTTTCTGATAGAACACGTAGGCGTGGTCGCCGTGATAGGTGCGCCCCAGTGAATCGGTGAGCACCGTGCCGCCCACGGCGAAACTGCCCTGTTCCTCGATTTGCATGATATTCCCGTTGCGTGCGTTGCAACCCGACAGCAAGGCGGCGGCCATCATATAAAAGACAACCTTTCTCATACGCCCTTCCTATTTCTGGATTTTCGATTCCTGCAAAGCGTCATAGCGGCTTCCCACGACCGGAATTGCGGCCACGGCCTTTTCCAGCTCGGTCACTTCTTCCGACGTGAACACTATGTCGCAGGCCCGCAGGTTCTCTTCGAGGTGCGAGAGCTTGGTCGTGCCGGGAATAGGAACGATAAAAGGCCTCCTGTTCAGCAGCCATGCCAATGCCACCTGCGCCGTGGTAATGCCTCTCGTCCGTCCGAAAGCGTTCAGTACCTCCACGATACGCGTGTTGGCACGGATGGCTTCGGGCTGGAAACGCGGAAGCGTCTGGCGGTTGTCGTTGGCGGTGTCGAACCGGGTGTACTCGTTTATCATGCCGCCGAGGAAACCACGGTTCAGCGGGCTGTACGGCACGAAACCGATACCCAGTTCCTCGCAAAGCGCCAGCACGCCGTTTTCTTCCACCGCGCGGTGCATGAAGTGATACTCGCTCTGTATGGCCGTAACCGGACATACCTTGTGCGCCCGGCGGATGGTTTCAGCATTGACCTCGCACATGCCCCAGTGCAGTATCTTTCCCTCCCGGATAAGCTCGCCGCATGTTTCGGCTACGACCTCGATGGGCGTCGCAGGGTCGACGCGATGCTGGTAGAATATGCCGAGCGTCTCCACGCCGAGATTGCGCAGGGAGTTCTCGCATACGCGCCGGATGTTTGTCGGGGTGCTGTCCTCTTCGGTCTTCACCTGCACGCCGTTCACGAACTTGTGCCCGAATTTGGAAGAGACGAACACGCGGTCGGTATAGCCTTTCAGGGCTTCGCCTACCAGTTTTTCATTCTTGTGGTAGCCATAGCTTTCAGCCGTATCGAATAAGGTTACACCCCGTTCTATCGCTTCGTGAATCAACCGGATGCAGGTCTTTTCATCGGGAGACTGGCTGCGGTGATGGTTCAGCCCCATGCAGCCGAAGCCCATCGCCGAAATGGTAAAGGCTGCCTTGCCGCTGCTCAAGGTACGCTGTGCGCGGACTGCTGCCATTCCTGCTGGAATGGTTGCTGCCGATACTGACGATTTACCTGTAATGGCTTTTTCCGCGGCCGTTACTTTCTCCAATGCCGGCGCGATGCAGATGGCCGCGCCTGCCAATGCGGTTCGTTTCAGGAACCCGCGACGACTGATGCCGTTCTCTTGAATCTGTTCTTTTTTCATGTCGTTATCTGTTTGATTATCTTTCTGATTGCAAAATTAGATAGGGGAATTAAGAGCCTGTGTATCAATTTCACGGATAGAATTACCAATTTCAACGGGCCGGTAAGAACGATGCCGGTATACCAGTAAAATTGGTATCCAAAACGATGATTTCGGTATATGCCGTACCATCGGGAATCCGTATCTTTGCTTTTAATTAAAAGCAGAATGAAAAGCTATCACAGAAAAATAGCTATATTTGCAATGACTTAAAAAAGAGGAAATTATGAGTGAAATAATGAAGGTTGATACAGTCCAGCAGTACAACGACTATTTTGGCGTGGAGACCCTGCACCCGTTGGTCAGCGTTATTGAAGGCAGTAAAGGGAAGCCTCTCCGGTTCGGGAAAAAACTGTATAACATCTATGCTATTCTATTGAAAGATGCGAACTGTGGAAATCTTAAATATGGAAAAAGTATATACGATTATCAGCAGGGGACGATGCTTTTCCTCGCCCCCGGTCAGGTAATGGGATCTGAAGATGACGGGCAGCTGCACCAGCCCGAAGGATGGGTTGTTGCATTTCATCCCGAATTTCTGCGAGGTACACCATTGGCGCATATAATGAAAGATTATTCATATTTTTCTTACAATGCCAACGAAGCCCTGCACCTTTCCAAACAAGAAAGACGGACGGTTATAGAATGTATGGAAAAAATTCGCATTGAGCTGCAGTATCCTATCGACAAGCACAGCCGTTCGCTCATCGTGGATAACATCAAGCTGCTGCTTGATTATTGCATCCGCTTCTACGACCGTCAGTTCATCACCCGCGACAATGCCAATCACGACCTGTTAGCGCGTTTCGAGGACCTTCTGGATGAGTATTTCGCCTCTGATGCCCCTGCAAGGCATGGAGGGATGCCGACTGTGCAATATTGTGCATACAAACTTTGTCTTTCCCCGAATTATTTCAGTGACCTGATGAAAAAAGAAACGGGAATGCCTGCCCTGAAACACATCCAGCAGAAAATGCTCGATGTCGCTAAAGAGCGGGTATTCAATACGGCGAAGTCCATAAGTGAAATATCCTATGAACTTGGATTTCCATATCCGCAACACTTCAGCCGTTGGTTCAAGAAAATGGCCGGGTGTACGCCCAATGAATACAGAACCGCAAATTAGCTTTATTTTTTATTTTGTGAATGACTGACCAGTAAAACACCGGATATGACAAGTATGGCCGAAACCGGTTCATCCCAGCTAAAAATGTCCTGCCCGATTAAAATGGCAACGACAGAAGCTATAATAGGCTGTAGGTTGATGTAAATGCTGGCAGTGGTGGGCTGTATCCCCTTGAGAGCGACGGGATATAGCAGATTGTTGAGAACAGTTGCCAGCAACAATACGAATACAAGCTGGAGTAATGGTTGCCAACAGAACGCGGACTGATAAAGCGGTTGCACGTACAATTCATTTATACTGAACGGCAGCATGGACAATGCTGCAAATAGGAACATCCATTTTTGAAGTGTGACAGGAGAGTATTTTATCGCCACTCTTCGGATGATAATCAGATAAAATCCGAGCATAACTGTATTGACGATGGCGAAAACAATGCCAAGTATATGATTTTCAACGGATGCGGCAATATCCATTTGTGAAATCAAGACCCATGCTCCTGCAATTCCCAACAGAACACCTGTCAACTTCCGCCGGTTGATAGCTTCTTTTAAAAACAATACGGAAAAGAGCATAACTACGATTGGATTTAAGGCGACAATAAGTGCGAAGTGAACTGGTGTCGTATAATTAAGTCCCCACGCAAAGGAAGATAAGTACAAGCAACACCGGAAATACCGCCCAAAGCAATCACCATCAAGTCTTTGGCATTGACCTTTTCTCTCCTGAAAACAAGCCCGATCGTCCAAAATATCAGCGTGGCGAATAAAACACGAGAGGAGGCAAGCCCAATCGGTGTCATCCACTCTGCCAGGAGCGATTTACCGACAGGTACATTCAAACCACAAATAATTTGTGTCGAAAGCATGGCGATATGTCCGTTCAACCCTTTGTTCACATGGATTTATCTGTTTGATAGAGAGTGCAAAGATACGACTTTATTTTCATAAACTCCCGTCGAAACTGCGGTAAAAGACTGAAAGGATTTTATTGTTGTTTCCGTAAAAATGGTTGTATCAACCGGGCTGTCCTCAAGGAAATATTCGCAGATATACTGTCCGAAAAACAGGTTCGGGAGTTTATCTCCAAAACGGAAGATGCAGGTATTATACAAAAAAAGGGGGACTGGTAAATGTACCCGTTATATAAAAAACACCTGATTTCCCTTCTTTTATGTAGGGCCGCAAGAAGCTGATTTTGAACTATAAGATTTTCACAATAGATAGGAAACGCCGAAACGTCCGCAATAATCACGGAATCATTGCAGGCGTTTTTTAGTTCCCTCATATCGGAATCTGGCTTTCTATTTAGTTTCCCGTTTGTTCAGCACGTCCTTTATCATTTCTTTCACCTCCATTCCCACATTCACGAAATTCCGATAAAGAATGCGTTCCTGTTCCTCCCTCGACTTGAACGTGTGGAACTTCAGTAACGGTACATACGCCGCTTCCCCCTTCTTGATTTCCTTCATGTCGAAATCCGTCTTGCAGAAGAACTTCGAGGTCTTAAACTCCTCCGCTTCCTGTACGTTCATTGAGCCGCCTATACCGGTTTTTGTTTGGATGAAGTCCTGAGCCGTCTGGCCATATATCCAACCTATCTGCCTTTGTATTGAAAAGTACCCATATCAGCAGGATTTTGCTCTCTATTACTTAATGATGTTGTTCTATTTTTGCAGCCTGTAAATCAACGATATGTAATAAATGGATTATATCGACAAAATATTTAAGACAGTATCAATTAAGGATAGCCGACGGATTATTGAACTTTATTTTCAGGAGCTGTATTGTTTTGCGCCACTTTCCAACAAAGCCCTCTCTCAAAAATTACTCTTGCCGGTACCTATCGTGACCGCCATAAAGAACGAAGGTATCAGGCTGGGCATATTGGAACAATGCAGCGGAGGCGTAGGGCTTACTCATAACGGAAAGGAGTATGTGGAACAAGCTCTTGGATTCAAGGGGATTGACCTCTGCCTGTATCGCCGACTGGCGGAAAGCGAACAGGCAAGGGACGCATACGCTGACGCGCTGAGTAAAAAATACCGTGCGGCATTCGACGAACGCCCCGTAGCGGATGTAGCACTGGACCAAGCCCAATGTACCGTACAGACAGCATTCCGCAGGGCTTTGCTCTGCTTGGCAAACGGCACATTGACAGGCAGACAAATCGTATGCATGGGCGATGATGATTTTGTCAGCCTTGCCATCGGGTTTCTGCTGAAAGAACTTTATCCCGGTCCAAGCATCTGCCCGACACACATCCATGTACTTGAGATGGACGGTCGTTATATCGAGTGTCTGGAGCGGCTGGCCGGACGGTTCGCCCTGCCGATAAGTTGTGAACGGGTGGATTTGAGGATGCCTCTGCCTCCGCATTTGTGCGGGCGTTTCGACTGCCTGTTCACCGATCCGCCTTATACGCAAGAGGGAGCTTCCTTGTTCCTGTCACGTGCCATTAGCGTACTGAAAGAAGAGTCCGGATTGAGAATCTTTTTCTCGTTCGGGAACAAGTCGGCAACGGAGGTTTACTTTCTGCAAAAATGTTTCCAACTGCACGGACTGGCCATCAAAGAGATGTTCACCCGGTTCAATGAATACATGGGCGCATCTCTTTTGGGCAACAAAGGACAGCTCTTTGTCCTGGAAACGACAGAACGTACACGCGCCTTGTTTCCTCTCGAAAAACGAGGGCGCGATGACATCTACACCGCAGACCGCAATCTCCGGCAAAACCGTTACCGCTGCCGGCAATGCGGCAAAGTCTATGCCGTGGGGAAAGAGGCGGAATATCAGACCATCAGGGAGTTGAAAAAACAAGGCTGCAATGTATGCGGAGCTACGGTTTTCGACAGACTGCACAAAAACGGGAATACGGATAAAAAGCAATACCTTCCCTTAGGGCATCACATCCTTGCAGACTTCTACAACTGCGACCCGGAAAAACTGGACGATGTGGAACAGATTCGCACATTCATGCACGAAGCGGCAGTAAGTGCCGGAGCGACCATAGTACAGGAAAACTTTCACAAATACGCCCCAGTGGGTGTGAGCGGTGTGGTGGTCATCCAAGAATCCCACTTGACCATACACACGTGGCCGGAGTGTGGTTATGCCGCTGTCGATTTGTTCACATGCGGCACCAATGTCCGTCCGTGGACTGCTTTCGACTATTTGCAGGAGCGGCTCGGATGTGCGAAAGTGGAATACAGCGATTTGATACGGGGAGCCTATGAGCGGCTAAGCCTGTTGCGGTATTCGGAAACGGAACAGCCTGCCGTGCGGCGGAAAAAGCGGCAAAGGTACGACGCGTCTTCGAAATGGAACAGACGGGCCAGGTCTTTGACGGACTGTTCTGTGTTGTCCAAATAGCGTTTGAGTTCCGTTACGACAAACAGGTCAATGATTTCCTTCGGAGTCCGCTGTTCTATTTTGCAGGTTATCTTATAAAGGTAATCGGTCGTGATGCAAAGCCTGTCCGCATAATATCGTACATCTCTTTTTACATGGAAATTCTTAGCCAGCAGTGACATGAACTTGCCGAACAGCACCCTTGACTGATCCTTTTGATAACACTTGCCCAAGTCGGGAAACATCGGCTTGAACACAATATCTAAAGCCAGAAAAACATTGTAAATGCAATTTTGCAGGATGTTTTTCCGGCTTTCTTCATCACCGTTCTCCATCGCCCATATCATCTGCTTGAACACTCCGTCTGCCAATGAGTATTGTGCTTCCGAAAGTCGGCAGACCGGATATTCATACAGTCCGTCCCAAAATGCGGGGGAAGTCATTTTGTAGAAAATCTCCCCTGTCAGTTCCAATGACAAGGATATATATTCTGCCGTGAATGAAGGAGAAACACACAGCGGTGCAAATAAGGTGTCCGAAAACAACACAAGCAAATCACCTTTGCGGAATGTCCGTTTTCGTGTATTGGTGGTTACGACAGCCCGGCCTTCAACGCATAACAGCATGGTACACCCGTTTGCCACGAAAGGCAGTTTACCTGACAAGTCACGCAGGCTTGTTCTTCCGTGTTTGTATTGTTCGCCATGCGAGAGAGCAAAACTTTGTATGCCGGACGTTATCATAACAATTTCCTTTCCATCGTTACATGGGTTGGCTCGAAGCAATGCTTTTTATACAAAGAGCGCATCGGTACGTTCCCGGCATGAACCTTGCCGACAATATAAGCCGCCTTGCACTCTCTCGCATATTCTATGCTTTTTTCAAACAGGTCGTCTACAATTTGCATTCCTCGAATGCACTCATCCGCATAAATGGACTTGAAGTTGGCATAAACCTCTCCGGTCAGGCTGTTCTGCTTTTTCTCCATCCATACCCAGCCCACAATTTTACCGGATTCCGTGTCTTCTATCACGATCATTCCGCGTCGGTCTTTTGCTTTGGCTAATTTCTTGCAGTGGAACTCGAGGTCAGTAATAGCCTTTTCTCCGAATGAGATTTCAGAAATTTCAATTTCAAATTTTGCCACCGCTTCAAAGTCTTCCTCTTTTATTTCTCGCATATTGTACATGATTCCAAATATTGTTTTTCCGTTAACACCAATCTGTCCGGCATGATGCCCATAAAAACTTATCCCTTCTTCGGAAATAAGAAGGTCTGTAGCTTTTCCAATCCCGCCTTGTGCTTTTGAGGATTGCTCTTTTTCAGCTTGGCAATGTTCTGTAATTTCCATTTTACGGACGGATAGCGGCTTAAATCTCCGGCACAGCATTTTTCCCAATCGGGTTCGCCGTTTTCAAATGACAGAAGAAATTCCCGGTCTGTTTCGGTCAGGCTGTCGTTTACCTGCTGAATGAGGTTATGCCTTGCCTCTTCATAATCCGAATAAGTGAATGGAGTATCGGACATTCCCTCAAACTGCTTTTCCAGTGCTTCCGTCTGGTCGATGGCGTTCGGCTGCAAAGATTCGATGACAGGCTTGTCGCTCCCCAACAGGCAAAGCATGAAGCCGTTCTTGACATCATGAAACGACGCCATTTCCATATACTTGCAATCGAACAGGTCCCGTGGGTGTTGGCGGCTTAATGCCGCTGCAATTTTGCCCCCGTAAAGCTGCGAATAAGAAACTGTACGTGCTTTACAGGTCATATTGAACTCCGTTTCAGCCCGTTCGCACAGTTTCCTGTCCTCTGTCTCTCCGATGATACCCCGCTTTGTCCCGTTCACTTCGATTTTGACGGTCGCACCGTCCAAAGTACATTGTAATTTCCAGACATCATGCTTGTGGATCACTTTTATGCCCGGTATGGATTTTTCTATGTAGCTTTTCAAAGTTCGCAGATGGTTGTTGATTGCGTCCAGACTCTCGGCCCTTTCCTTTACGGGAATATAGGTGAGGTCTATATCGACTGAATAGCGAGGCATGTTTTTATGAAACAGGTTGATAGCCGTACCTCCATGCACAGCAAAATCTTTGATGCGGTACACGGACGGCATAATGCGTATCAACAATGCCACCTGTTTTTTATAGATGTCATTCATATTCGTTCAGTTCTTTAGGTACGGTTATTTTGTATTTGGAGATATAAATCCCGTTTTTTGACAGTTGCAATTTGGAGGTTCCCAGTCCTATTTTGGATGTATCAAGTGCCTCGAACCAATAGTGTCCCGCTTTTTCTGCCATATAAAGGAACATACGCTTTACTTTAAGGTTCTTGGTCGTTTCGAGCAGTTGCTGTAGCATTTCGGGACGCAGCGTTGTCAGTTGTTCCATCATATAGAACAAGTCCATATAGGAATATTGTTGCGGTGCAAGCAACAGACATTCCAAGAATGCCTGTTCAGGTGTAGAAACCAGCAGATCCACTTCGTATTTCACAATCGTTGCGGTCTGCGGTTCTGAAAAGGTATCGGTGGAAAACGGTTTTATCACCCTGTCGAAAACATCGTGGCGTATCCATTCCGGAACACGCTGTTTGCCGTGTGCCACCATCAGCAACGGTTTCCCCATAGGCACATAGTGGTTGAAGCCGAACAGTTCCAATGCAGAATGAGCTGCGACACGGAACGTCTTGCCCAATTGCCTGTTGTAGCAGGACAATGCGGCGTATGCCGACAGGCTGTCTCCCGTTCGGTACATGACTCCCTTTGACAGCATCTCAAGCCAGCCGGATTCCCGGTATCTTTTTATCAACTGGTCGGAATAACCGTTCCTTTTCAGCCATTCGGAGAATAACAATCCTTTGGGAGTGGCGGAAAGCAGCAGTTGGTTTATTTTGCTTTTTTGTTCTATATCCACAGTATATGATTTGTTTTCTTTTTCTAACTGCAAAGGTAGCATTATTTTCCGTTCCAAAGGTCTTGAAAGTTGATTTTGTTTCGGTATAATATACTTTTTGTGTAGTATTGAATACCAAAACCAACTCCACAGGATTTTCCAAGATACCGGAAACGCCAAAACGCCTGCAATAATCGCGGAATCATTGCAGGCATTTTTTTTACTTTCCCTCATATCGGAAACAGGTTTCTTATTTCGCCCCTCGTTTGTTCTGCACGTCCTTTATCATTTCTTTTACCTCCATTCCCACATTCACAAAATTCCGGTAAAGAATGCGTTCCCGTTCCTCTCTCGACTTGAACGTGTAGAACTTCGGCAGCGGTACATACGCCGCTTCCTCCTTCTTGATTTCCTTCATGTCGAAATCCGTCTTGCAGAAGAACTTCGAGGTCTTGAACTCCTCCGCTTCCTGCACGTTCATCGAGCCGCCTATGCCGGTTTTTGTTTGGATGAAGTCCCGTGCCGTCTGGCCGCAGATCCAGCCCGTCGGCATATCCGAGATTTTCGAGGCGGGTACGAGGCTGTCCATATTTTCGTTCAGATTGATGGAAGTCTTGTCCCGGTCTATCGTGACACCCTTCTTGATTTGCACCACCTTGCCGAAGATGTCGCTCGACAACCATTCCAGCGTTTCCTTGGCACGGGCCGAACCGCTCACCACGTTACCCACCGTCGTGATGATTTTCTGCATACCCACTTTCCCGTAATCCGCTTCGAGCTGCGGCAGTTCTTGGAAGCCGAGCGTCACGCTCACCTTGTTGCTTCGTGCCGTGCCGATCAGGCGGTCTATCTTGTGGAAGTACAGCGTCGGCAGCTCGTCCACGATAATGCTCACGGGGACATTTTTGCCCTGTCCCGTATTCACACGGGTAACGAGGCGGTTCAGGATAAGGGCGTTCAACGCTCCGATAATGCTTTCCATTTCCGGATCGTTCGCTATCAGCAGGTAGCTCGGATTCTTCGGGTCGCTCACTTTCAGGTCGAAGTCATCACCGTCACGGTGGAATATCCAGTAACTCTCTTTGGTCGCCAGACGAGAGGTATAGACGCGCAATGTACCGATCATACCTTCCAACTGTTCCATCGCGCGATTTTTCAAAGCGGTCTGGAACGGACCGAGCAGCGGGGCAACCTCGTTGTCGGTCTCCAGTACCTCGAAGATGGTCTGGTAACTCTCGTTCAGGAACGACAGGATATGCGGCATATCCGAATACTTGCCTAACCAGTAGGCAGGTTCAACGATTTCCCCGCCCTCTTTGGCGCGTACCACACCCGTCGGTTTCCAGAATTTCGTCTCCGGGTCCTGCCGTTTTTCAGCGTACAATTTGTTTCCTTTGGCATCGTAAGGCTCGCGTTCATAGTTCACGAAAAAGTAGATGCAGGCGGCGAGGAAGTTCACAGCCGAAGTCTGGAAAAACTGGTCGCTGCCGCCGCCTCCCTCTTTCTTGCCTTTTTGCAGGGATTCCAGCAGCGTTTCCGCCGTTTCGCTCGCCGCAGCGAGGTTGTTGATGTATTTTGCCTGAATTGGATTTACCCGGCGGCTGTACTCCACGTCCACGAAGTTAATCATATTGAATTGGCAGCCTTGGGGCAACTTTCCGAGCTTCTGGTTTTTCTTGTAGTGGTAGTACAGTTTCGTGGCCAGCGTCGGGAACTTGTAGTCATAGACCACCATCGCGAACCCCTTGGCCGAGTGCTGTCGGATAAACGGCTCGATGATACTGAATGTCTTGCCCGACCCCGGTGTTCCGACTACCCATGTTCCACGAAAACAGTTGGTTATATTGGTCCAGCCTTTACGGAACTTGCCCTTGTAGTAATATCGCATGGGGATATTCACGCTGTACGGAGTCTCTATCAGTTCCTCGCATTGCTCGAAACTTTCATTCTCGAAATTGAAACGATCCTTCATCAGTCCCTCTTTGAGGAACTTGGAGATGTTATCCAGTGCGACATGCACGAGGATAACCCCCGTGAGCGATACCGCCATATAGAGAATAATGTTCAGCGGCAGCGTGTAGAACCGCGTCTCCATCGGATGACCGAACAGCCATACGGACAGCACTAACAGGGCAAAGCCGCTCACGAGCGGGTACAAGACCTGCCGCCGGGCGTTGAATTCCAAATGTTTCTTGGCTCTGGTGCCGATACAGGTAATGCAGATCAGCAGCACCGTGGCGACCTTGCTGTACACGAGGTTGCCGTCGTTATAGATGGCCCACCGTTTGATACGTCCGTGAATGTCGCAGAGTATGCCGCCCAGTGGTCCAGCATGGCCGGGTCGATGGCATACTCGAAAAACTCCATCAGTACGGAGACATACACCACCGCACGGAATA
>ENA-OQIT01000103-OQIT01000103.1-human-gut-metagenome-genome-assembly--contig:-NODE-103-length-20739-cov-2.650543_pt1 | contig 20739 bp, 20 predicted proteins | sample MGYA00242587_ERZ504752 | MGnify/ENA primary metagenome ERZ504752 (study PRJEB26092, sample SAMD00036352) | human gut metagenome | host: Homo sapiens | study: EMG produced TPA metagenomics assembly of... | reverse complement strand
CTGTGTTATTAAAAACAACTACACCAGAGAGTGTAATTCCAGATGTTGTTGCTGAACTTGGGAAATCAGCAGATAGTAGTGTATATCATTGCAATGGAATGACATATAATCCTAATGATAAGAATCTATATGTTTGTGGATATACAATGGGAAATAATGTGAAATCAGATATTGTTGTATTATCAAAAACAGGTAAAGTAAAAATAGATATCATCTTTCTGAGCCTCAGTATGGAATTGCATATTTTGGAAAATCAGTAAAAGGATATGAGTTCATTTTAATGAATAAATGGCATGAGGATGAAGGTGGCATTGAAAGTGAAAAAAATACTTTTTTTGATAAAATAGAGATTAAAGATGATACAGTGCTGGTTAAGCCGACAAAGTTTTATGTGGAAATTGGACGCACATCGGATGATGTATTGCAGGACATTTACTATCATGAAAAATATGGAATGTTTTTTCCAGTATGTAGTAAGAGTAATAAAGCAAGAGTGGTTCTATACCATATATCAAATGAAAGTGTTAAAACAGTTATGGAATCAGATATGAGTAGTACATTGAAGCCGGATTTTGCAATTATTATTAATAAAAGTAAAAATTTTGTATCATATGAAACAGAGTCTATGGATATTGAGAAAAAGTCAGGAAAAATGATTATATGTGGTAATTTCAGAGTTGCTGATGGCAGCGAAAAGGGAACGGAGAAAGATTCATTTCAGATTTTTAATACACTAACGTTTGTATAATATAAGATTCATGTCCATCAAAATACATTTAATGCCATAATTACAAAAATTTCTCCATCTTGTTATATATTAACACTAACGGTTAAATATCACGGAATGGAGGAATTTTTATGGATAGAAAAAAGTTCATAGCGGTTGCTATTTCGGCAGCACTTGGTTTATCCGGTGCTCCGGTTTATGCATCAGAATCTGCAGCGTTTTCTGATGGGGAAGTACAGGAATATGGAGCAGAAGAAGAGAAACAGGAATTCCAGACAGATAGCCAGGATCCTGAAACTGATTCATTTCAGGATAAAATGGAATCAGATGCAGATACAGACGGATTTTTGGATGAAGCAACAGGAGTATTCTCAGGGGAAGCGGATGCGAATGGATTTACATATCAATATCTTAAAGAATCTGATACATACCGCCTGACAAAGGGAACAGATACAGAGAATGTCATAATACCTTATGAGTATAATGGAAAAGTAGTTTCAGAGGTTGGAGAGAGAGCTTTTTACGGATGTATAAACATAAAGACTGTGAAAGCAGAAGAGGGAGCTGACAGAAGGAAAAATCATATCCGCATTGATAAATCTGCTTTTGAGAACTGTGAAAATCTCAGAAAAGTTTCTTTTGATCAGGGAGCGAAGCTGGAAAGCAGGGCATTTTATAATTGTCCGAAGCTGTGGGAGTATACAGGTGTTTCCTACTATGATTCTTTTGACACAGAAATAGAACAGGATTCTTTTGACGCGGATACAAAGGTAATATTCAGAGCAGGAGATAATGGAATTCCGGAGTCTGTTAAGGCTTTTGCAGACAAGAACAGGGTATTTATGGAAATTACGGATAATGATGATTATGTTCTGACAGATAAAGATGGTACTTCTTATTATGATGACTGGAGTGAAGGAGATTCCAGAACATTCTGTGTAGATTGTGATGATACAATGGCATCGGTAAGAGTGTGGTCTGCTGTGGAAGTGATTGGGCGGAAAGCTTTTTATGGATGCTCAAATGTAAAAAAAGTGCTCATTGAGAGGAAAACTTCAACGATTGAGTCGAAAGCTTTTGCAAAGTGCAAAAATATGAGTATTATTATGCCTTCCGGTATAACAGCAATCAGTGACGATGCTTTTGATGGTGCTTCTGGCATTACTATTTACGCGGATAAGGGCTCTTATGCGGAAAAATATGCAAAGAAACATAATCTGACCTGCAAGACAATACCAGCACCGACAGCAGTACCGGTACCGAAACTGAAAGTATCTTATGATGAAAAAAATGGTAATGCTACATTAAACTGGACACCGGTAGAATATACTTTTCAATATTATATTTACAGATATGATACAGCCACAAAAAAATATAAATGTGTAAGTAAAGTTGACCAGAATACTACGTCATATAAGCCTGAGAGCCCTGTAGGGAGAACAGTGAAATACAAAGTCCGGGTAAGAACATTAGCCGGAATATATACAGACCAGTACAGTAAGAGGAGTAATACAGTGACTGTCCAGGGACGACCGGGGAATGTAAGTGATATTTCTAAAAAGAAGAAGGGGAAAAACCTTACGTTTAAGTGGACAAAGGCAAAAGGCGCACAGGGATATATTCTGTACAGATATGATGAAAATGCCCGGAAGTACAGAAAAATCAAAACTATAAAAAATGGAAATGTTACATCTTATACAGATAAAACCGGAAAATTAAATAAGAATGAAAATTATTATGTGAGAGCATACTGTACAACTAAAGATGGTACCAGATTATATGGATGGTACTGGGCGTAATAATTTCAGGCGGTGATAAAATAAAAAAAGACTGCCTGGGGTTGATTTTATATCAGGCAAAAGGTCCCTGACAGAAATGAAAGAAAGTTTCATAGGTAAAAATAAAGATTCGAGGTCAGATGATGTATGTTTAGTCCCACTTTTATATTTTCGTCATCAGCTTAATGTAAAATAATAACGGGTAAAGAAGATATAAGATGTTCTGGTACATACAATTAAGAAGAAAGGGGCATGTGCTGTGCATAGTCAAAATGATGAACCGCCTGAGATGATCAGGCGGTTTTGAAGTATCTGGATTTTTTATGAATATTTTATTTTTAATTACAGGTATAATGTGTTACAATAAATATAACCATTAAGACTACCAGGCAGGTCAGAATTTGACCTGCCTGTAAATAAATACGGAAATAAATCGGGGTCAAAAGAATCGTTAATAATTGTAACAAAATAAAATTACCGGTGTAGCAAAAATAAAATTACAGGGGAAATGCGGATGAGTGAGATGACAGATGCATATGTAAAACTGGATAAGGTTTCCAAGATATATGGAACCAAAGAAGTAAAGATCGTTGCAGTAGATGAGATCAGCTTTGAGATTGCCAAGGGAGAGTTTGTAGTGATCGTTGGTCCCAGCGGTGCGGGCAAGACGACAGTGCTGAACATTCTTGGGGGTATGGATCAGGCTACCAGCGGAGAGGTTCTGGTGGATGGAAGGAATATTGCCAGATATAACAGCAGGCAGCTTACCAGTTATCGGAGAAATGATATTGGATTTGTATTCCAGTTCTATAATCTGGTGCCTAATCTTACAGCGCTGGAGAACGTAGAACTGGCATTGCAGATTTGTAAAAATCCGCTGGATGCCAGGGAGGTTCTGGAGGAAGTGGGACTGAAGGACAGACTGACCAATTTCCCGGCACAGCTTTCCGGTGGTGAGCAGCAGAGAGTTTCCATTGCCAGAGCACTGGCGAAGAATCCCAAGCTGTTGTTGTGTGATGAGCCCACAGGTGCACTGGACTACCAGACAGGTAAGGCAATCCTGAAGCTGTTGCAGGATATGTGCAGGGAGCGTGGAATGACAGTGATCGTCATTACCCATAACTCGGCGCTGACACCTATGGCAGACCGTGTGATCAAGATCAAGAACGGCAAGGTTTCCAGGATGACAATGAATGACCATCCTACACCCATAGAGGAGATTGAATGGTAGGTGATGAATATGAAAGCAATGCATAAAGATTTCTGGATGGAGATACGCAAAAGTAAGGCCAGGTTTATTTCCATATTTATGATCGTTGCTTTGGGAGTTGCATTCTTTTCCGGAATACAGGCGTCGTCACCGGATATGCGCTTCTCAGGTGATGCCTATTATGATGAAACCAATCTTATGGATATCAAAGTAGTGGGAACTCTGGGACTGACGGAGGATGATGTAGCTGCCATTAAGCAGGTGGACGGAGTAGAGAATGCAGAGGGCGCCTATGGTACAGATGTAATGTGTGGAGAAGGCGAGAAGCAGAAGGTACTTCATGTGGAAGCTGTGGATCAAACCATGAACCGGATCTCAGTGACAGAGGGAAAAGCTCCGGAAAAAAGCGGAGAGATTTTCCTTGATTGTATTTTTGCTGAGAGCAATGGATATCAGGTGGGGGATCAGATTACCCTGAAAGAGGGCGGAGACAGCGAACTGCTGAAAAAGACAGATTACACAGTTGTAGGTTTAGGAGAGAGTCCTCTCTACATATCCTATAATCGCGGAAATTCCACTCTGGGTTCCGGTGAGGTTAATGGATTTGCCTATGTGCTCCCTGAGGATTTTGACCAGGAGGTTTATACGCAGATCTATGTGCAGGCTCATGGGGCACAGGATCTGATCAGCTATACAGATGCTTATGATTCCCTGATAGAGAGAGTGCAGGAGCAAGTGGAGGGGATTGAGGCAGAACGGTGTCAGGTCAGATATGATGAGATTGTAGAGGAAGCCAATGACAAGCTTGCAGATGCCAGACAGGAACTTGAAGACGGAAAGAAGGAAGCTGATGAGAAGCTTGCGGATGCCAGACAGGAATTGGAGGATGGCGAAAAGAAGTTAAAAGATGGCAAGAAGGAATATAAGGATGGCAAGAAAAAGCTTGCAGATGCAAAAAAGGAGCTGGAGGACGGAAAAGCCCGGCTTGCAGATGCAAAGAAGGAGTTAGAGGACGGCAGATCCCAGCTTGCCAGTGCGAAAGAGCAGCTTGCCAGTGGCAGAGCACAGATCGCATCTGCAAAGGAACAGCTGAATGCAGGATGGGCGGAGGTTTCAGAGAACCAGGCAAAGCTTGATGATGGAAAAGCACAGCTTGAGGATGGCAAGAATCAGTTAAGCGCCGGTGAGAAGCAGATTGCGGATGCAAAGACGCAGCTTACCCAGAGCCAGCAGGAACTTGACAATGGAAAGGCGCAGATTCAGTCAGGCAGAGAGCAGATTGCAGCAACCAGACAGGACTTAAATGCCAAAAAGGAAAGCTGCAATCAGGGACTTGCGCAGATTGAGCAGCAGGAGGCCGGACTTGCAGAAGGAGAGGCTCAGCTTGAGGGTGCCAGAAGTCAGCTTGCAGCATTGCAGGCACAGTATGAGCAGGCACAAGCTTCAGGCACATATTCCGAGGAAGACCTGGCGGCTCTGGCAGCACAGGTTTCCGCTTATCAGGAGCAGGTGGACAGTCAGGCAGCCCAGCTGGAAGCATCCAGAAACCAGATCGCAGCAGCAAGAAGTGAACTGGAGAGTGGTTTAAGCCAGGTGGAGAGCGGACTGGCCCAGCTTGATGCAAAGGAAGCAGAACTGAACCAGCAGGAGGCCGCATTTCCCGATGCCCAGGCAAAGATTGATGCAGGATGGAAAGAGGTGAAGGCTCAGGAGAAGAAGCTGGAACCAGCCAGAAAAGAGATTCAGGAAAAAGAAGCCCAGCTTGAGTCAGCACAGGAACAGATCGATGCTGCAAAAGCAAAACTAAATTCCAGCCAGGCTCAGTTAGAGGAGAAGGAGGCAGAACTTGCTTCAGGAGAAGCACAGATCCGGGAGAATGAAGGGAAGCTTGCTTCCGGCGAGAAAGAGATTGCCGACAATGAACAGAAGCTGAGGGATGGAGAGAAAGAAATCTCAGAGAACGAACAGAAGCTGAAGGATTCCAGAAAGGACATCAAAAAAGCTGAGAAGGATCTGGAAGAAGGTAAAAAAGAATACGAAGACGGAAAGAGGGATGCAGAGAAAGAAATCGCAGACGGTGAGAAGAAAATTCAGGATGCTCAGGATGAGATCGATGATATCAGTATGCCGGAATGGATGGTAACGGACCGCAATGATCTGCCGGAATATTCAGATTATGGGGATAATGCAGACAGAATGAGAAGTATCGGACAGGTTTTCCCTGTTATCTTTTTCCTGGTGGCTGCACTGGTAAGTCTGACTACCATGACACGAATGGTGGAGGAACAGAGAACCCAGATTGGTACAATGAAGGCTCTGGGATACGGCAAGTATGCGATTGCATCCAAATATCTGCTGTATGCCTTTCTTGCCACAGTGGGAGGCAGTATCCTGGGAATTCTGATCGGAGAGAAGATCCTGCCTTTGGTTATTATTAACGGGTATGGCATTATGTACAAGGGCATGATGAACAATATCCAGATCCGTTATGAGTTTAAATTTGCAATGATAGCAGCAGGTGCGGCAACTGTGTGTACCGTCGGAGCCACCATTTTCTCCTGTTACAGGGCACTGGCGGAAACTCCGGCATCACTGATGCGTCCTCCTGCTCCCAAAGAGGGTAAGAGAATCCTGCTGGAACGGATCCCGCTTTTCTGGAAGCACTTGAATTTTACATGGAAATCTACTCTGAGAAACCTTTTCCGATATAAAAAACGTTTCTTTATGACGATTTTCGGTATTTCGGGAAGTATGGCGCTGATGCTGGTAGGTTTTGGACTCAGGGATTCCATTATGGATATTGCCAGACGGCAGTATCAGGAGCTTCAGCATTATACAGGAACGATTATTGATGATGAGGATGCAACGGATAAGGAGAGACAGGAGCTGGATGAATTTTTGAAGAATGACAGCCAGATCGAGAGATATACCCATGTGCAGTTTACCAAGATGAGTGTTCCCAGAAATAAATCCAATATCAGCGTATATGTGTATGTGCCTGAGAATCTTGAGACCTTTAATAAGGATGTAACTCTTCAGGACAGAAAGACAAAAGAGAAATATAAGCTGACGGAAGCAGGTACAGTGATCAGTGAGAAGACGGCAACTCTGACAGGACTGAAAGTCGGGGATACCATGACCATCACAAAGGATGGAAAAAATTATGAGACAAAGATCGCAGCAGTGACAGAGAATTACATGGGACATTATATTTATATGACAGGAAATGTCTATGAACAGATTTTCGGGGAGAAGCCTGACTACTCTGCAACTGTATTCACGGTAAAAGAGGAATATAAAGAATCAGAATCTGAGGTGGGAAATGAGATCCTGAAGCACCCGGCGGCATTAAGCATCAGCTATACCAGCAGTCTGGAGGCCCAGCTTCATAGAATGCTGGGAGCATTGGATACGGTAATCATAGTGCTGATCATTTCTGCGGGAATGCTTGCTTTCGTAGTCCTGTATAATCTGAACAATGTCAATATTACGGAGCGCCAGAGAGAACTGGCAACTTTGAAAGTGCTGGGATTCTATGATACTGAAGTTTCTGCCTATGTGTACAGGGAGAATGTTATCCTTACTCTCATCGGCGTGCTGGCAGGAGCTGTATTCGGAATCTTTTTGCACAGGTATATTATCCGTACTGTGGAAGTGGATGCGGTTATGTTCGGAAGAAATATTAATCCTGTCAGTTTCCTGTACTGCGGACTGCTGACAATTGGATTCTCCATGATCGTAAATCTGTTTATGCATCAGAAATTAAAGAAGATTGACATGGTAGAATCCCTGAAAAGTGTGGAATAAACGATTTGTCGCTTTATTGCGGAAAAGAAGAAATTGTTTTTCTGTGGTTTTTAAATAGGTAGTCAAACGGATAGAATGGATAAGAGGAAGAAAGGGGAATATTATCATGGGAACAGCAAATCAGATAGAGCAGGAATTAATGAACTATATATCCGATCATAAAATCAGGAACACGCATTCACATCATCTGCCGGAACAGGCGATGGTGGATTTTGATCTGGATAAGCTGATAAATAATACGTATTTACAATGGCAGCAGGTAACTCCGGGGACAACAGCAGAAAGCAGGAATGCATATCTGGAAAAAACACGATATAAATCTTATTTTGTCTGGCTTCAAAAGGCAATCGGGGAGTTGTATGGAATATCGGAGCCGATCACAGCTCAGAACTGGGATCAGATTTCAGATCAGATCAGAAAAGCGCATCAAAATCCCGACTTTTACATGGATGTACTGAAAAATAAGTGTAAGTATCAAAAAGTAATCGTAGATACCTACTGGAATCCGGGCTCTGACAATGGAAGACCGGAACTGTTTACGCCTGCTTTTCGACTGGATTTGTTCTTTTTGGGCTATAAAAAAGGACTTCGCAATCATGACGGTGTATCACTGGAAGAGAACTTCGGTGAGCTGCCGGACAATTTACAGGATTATGTGGAGTGGGTCAGAAAGTGGATCATACAAAAAAAGAGTGAGGGCTGTGTGGCCTTAAAAATAGCGATGGCCTATGAGCGTAGTCTTCATTTTGAAAAAGTGACGCGGGAGCAGGCTGAAAGGGTATTCCGTTTAAAAGAGTCGGATATAACCCAGGAAGATATCAGATGTTTTCAGGACTATTTGTTCTGGAAAATATGTGAAATTGCGGCGGAAGTGTCACTTCCATTACAATGTCACACAGGAATGGGGCAAGTTATAGATACGAATATACTGCAGTTGAACAATGTGATAAAAAATAATCCGGAAACGAAATTTGTGCTACTGCATTGTGGCTTTCCATGGGTGGATGATCTTTTTTCCATAGTAGACGGATATCCGAATCTATATCCGGATCTGACATGGCTTCCAATCTTATCCTACACCGCATCAAAACGTGTAATGCATCAGTTGATCGAGATGTCCCAGATTGATAAAATCTGCTGGGGATGTGATACGTGGACAGTAGAGGAAAGTTATGGCTCCCTTCTTGCATTCCGTTTTTCACTGTGTAGTGTTCTGAGAGAAAAAATAGAGGACGGATATCTTTCCGTAAATAATGCAAAGGATATTATTGATAAAATTTTGTTCGACAATGCGGGAAAAATATACGTATGACACCAGATAAATTTGTGAAATCCGGAGAAACGTTCTTGACAAGAAAGCCTTTTTTCATTATAGTAGAATCCAGAAAAAGGCTGTGAAAAAGAGGAGTAGGCGGTAATGCCCCACAGAGAGGGAAGCTTATAAGCTGGAAGGTTTCCCGGGAACAGAAGTGCTGAAGGTAGCTTTGGAGCCGGGAGGCTGAAGTGAGTGTGTATGAATCATATCAGAGTTATATACGCGCATGGTAGGTTTTCACGTATCCCGCGTTAAGGGAATGAGAGACAAACTAAGGTGGTACCGCGATCTATGTCGCCCTTTGCACGTATAATGCGTGTGAGGGGCGTTTTTTATCGAATAAGTTTATGACACAGTTATCTGGCTGGATGCGGAAAGCGAAGTCAGTATGCTTATTTGTTTGGTTGTCAGGGTGACTGCTTTATAACGGAGTAATCCGTAGATACTTTAGTTTCAGATATATAATTAGGAGGACATTATGAGCAAAGAACTTGCAAAAACTTACGATCCTAAGGGAATCGAAGAGCGTCTTTACACAAAATGGATGGACAATGGATATTTCCATGCAAAAGTAAATCCGGACAAGAAACCGTTTACCATTGTTATGCCGCCGCCAAACGTAACCGGTCAGCTTCACATGGGACATGCGCTGGATGAAACTATGCAGGATATCCTGATCCGTTTCAAGAGAATGCAGGGCTATGAAGCATTATGGCAGCCGGGAACTGACCATGCAGCTATCGCTACAGAGGTTAAGGTTATCGACAAGCTGAAAAAAGAAGGTATCGACAAACACGATATCGGCCGTGAGGAATTCTTAAAACATGCGTGGGCATGGAAAGAGGAGTACGGCGGAAAGATCATCAATCAGTTAAAGAAACTGGGTGCTTCCGCAGACTGGGAGAGAGAACGTTTCACAATGGATGAGGGATGTTCCAAAGCAGTACAGGAAGTATTTATCAAATTATATGAAAAAGGCTATATATACAAAGGTTCCAGAATCATCAACTGGTGTCCTGTATGCCAGACTTCCATCTCTGATGCAGAGGTTGAGCATGAGGATCAGGACGGATTTTTCTGGCACATTAATTACCCGATCGTAGGGGAAGAGGGACGTTTCGTAGAGATTGCAACTACACGTCCGGAAACCCTGCTGGGTGATACTGCTGTTGCCGTAAATCCGGAAGATGAGCGCTACAAGGATCTCATCGGCAAGATGCTGAAGCTTCCTCTCACAGACAGGGAGATTCCGGTGATCGCCGATGAATATGTAGACAAAGAATTCGGAACAGGATGTGTAAAGATCACACCTGCCCATGATCCTAACGACTTTGAGGTTGGACGCCGTCACAATTTGGAAGAGATCAACATTATGAATGACGATGCGACCATCAACGAGCTTGGTGGAAAATACGCTGGTATGGACCGTTACGAAGCACGTAAGGCAATGGTAGCAGATCTGGAAGAACTTGGACTTCTGGTAAAAGTAGTTCCTCACAACCACAGCGTTGGAACTCATGACCGCTGCGGCACAACGGTAGAGCCTATGATCAAGCCACAGTGGTTTGTAAAGATGGACGAGATGGCAAAGGCTGCGATCAAAGCTCTGGATGACGGAGATCTGAAATTCGTTCCGTCCCGTTTTGACAAGACGTATCTTCACTGGCTTGAGAATATCCGCGACTGGTGTATTTCCAGACAGTTATGGTGGGGACACAGAATTCCGGCTTATTACTGTGATGAGTGTGGTGAAGTAGTTGTTGCAAGAGAAATGCCTGAGAAATGCCCGAAATGCGGATGTACACATCTTCATCAGGATGAGGATACACTGGATACTTGGTTCAGTTCTGCATTATGGCCATTCTCCACACTTGGCTGGCCGGAGAAAACACCGGAACTGGAATATTTCTATCCGACAGATGTACTTGTTACAGGATATGACATTATCTTCTTCTGGGTTATCCGTATGGTATTCTCTGCTCTGGAGCAGACTGATCAGGTTCCGTTCCATCATGTACTGATCCATGGTCTGGTACGTGACTCCCAGGGACGTAAGATGAGTAAGTCTCTTGGAAACGGTATCGATCCTCTGGAAGTTATTGATAAATACGGCGCAGATGCTCTTCGTCTTACTCTGATGACAGGTAATGCACCTGGAAATGATATGCGTTTCTACTGGGAAAAGGTAGAAGCAAGCCGTAACTTCGCAAACAAGATCTGGAATGCTTCCCGTTTCATCATGATGAACCTGGAAGGCAAGACAGTGACAGAGCCGGAGAACTTAAATGATCTCTGTGCAGAGGATAAATGGATTCTGTCTCACTTAAATACAGTGATCCGCGAAGCTACAGAGAACATGGAAAAATATGAACTTGGTATTGCAGTACAGAAGGTTTATGACTTCCTGTGGGATGAACTCTGCGACTGGTATATTGAGATGGCTAAGGTTCGTCTGTGGAAGGCAGAGGAAGATCCGAAGGCAGCAAATGATGCACTCTGGACATTAAGAACAGCGCTGACAGAAGGCCTGAAGCTTCTTCATCCGTATATGCCGTTTATCACAGAGGAAATCTACTGCACACTTCTTCCTGAAGAAGAGTCTATTATGATCTCCGAATGGCCTGTATACAGAGAAGAAAGAAATTCCCGGATGCTGAGAAAGCAATCGAGGGCTTCAAAGAGGTTGTAAGAGGTATCCGTAATACCAGAACAGAGATGAATGTTCCGAATAACCGCAAGACAAGCCTGCATATTGTGGCAAAGGATGCTGAAACAGCAGCAATGTATGAGAACAGCAAGAAATCCTTTGTAAATCTTGCATTTGCAAAAGAGATTCTGGTACAGACAGACAAGAACGGAATCAGTGAGGATGCAGTTTCAGTAGTTGTTTCCAATGCGGTTGTATATATGCCGTTGGAAGACCTGATTGACAAAGAGAAAGAAATCGAGCGTCTGACAAAAGAAAACAGAGCGTCTCACAAAAGAGATCGCAAGATGCGAAGGTATGCTGAATAATCCGAACTTCGTAAACAAGGCACCTGCTTCCAAAGTTGATGCGGAGAAGGATAAACTTGCAAAATACAAAGAAATGATGGATAAGGTTAAAGGACAGTTAGAGCAGCTTAAGAAATAAGGGAGTGTTTAGATGAAATTGTATAAGATTTGTAACAAAATCTCCCTTTTACTCCATGTACTTGCCAGCGCAGCGGGATATTTTGTTATGGAGGCAATCTGCCGTCACTCGTTTATAGAAGCCTGGAATTATATGACACAGAGACCTCTGGTTTTTGCATATAATGCGGCATTCATTTTTACCTCGTCACTAATTGTTTATCTGTTTCACAGGAGAGTGTTCTGGAGAATCCTTGTGACATTGTTTTGGCTGATACTGGCCATTATCAATGGTGTTCTCCTTCTCAACCGTGTTACACCGTTTACAGGACCGGATTTGCATCTGATCACAGATGCAATGAAGATTGCCAACAAATATCTGCCTGTTGCAGGCGTTGTGGCAGTCTGCATCCTGTTTGGGATTCTTGTTATTTTACTGCTGATGCTGCTTATTAAAGGACCGAAGTATCAGAAAAAGATTAAATACCGCTACAATATTCCTCTGATCTTGCTGGCTGTTGCTCTTTTTGCAGGAAGTACACAACTGGCACTGGAGAAGAGGGTGCTTTCCAATTACTTTGGAAATATTGCTTTTGCATATGAGGATTATGGATATCCTTACTGTCTGGCAACTACGATTTTTAATACGGGAATCAGCTGTCCGAGAGATTATTCTGAGAAAGAAATCAAAAGAATTGAGAAGACGGAAAAGAATCTCCCGGAAACGCAGGAAGAAAAGCGTCCGAATATTCTGTTTTTGCAGTTGGAATCATTCTTTGATCCTACGCTGGTTAATTACCTGAATATTTCAGAAGATCCGATTCCGACCTTCCGTAAGCTGATGAAGGAATATTCTTCAGGATATTATAAGGTTCCGTCTGTCGGTGCAGGTACTGCCAATACGGAATTTGAATCCATTACAGGAATGAGTATGCATTATTTTGGACCTGGGGAATATCCTTATAAGAGTATTCTGAGAGAGACTACCTGTGAGAGTGCACCTTATGTACTGAAGAATCTGGGTTATACCACCCATGCAGTTCATAATAATGAGGCAAATTTCTATGGAAGAAGATCTATTTTTCCGAATCTCGGATTTGATACTTTTACTTCCGAAGAGTACATGGCAAGAGAGAACGAGAAGAATCCAAATGGCTGGGTAAAGGATGAGGTTCTGACAGATGAAATCCTGAAATGTCTGGACTCCACTGAGGGACCGGATTATGTATATACTATTTCCGTACAGGGACATGGTGCGTATCCGGATGAGCAGATTCTGGAAGATCCTGAGATCACAGTTTCCGGTGCACCGACTGAGGAAGAGAACAATAAATGGGAATATTACGTAAATGAGATCCATGAGATGGATAATTTTGTCAAAGAGCTGACAGACAAGCTTGCAGATTATCCTGAGGATGTGGTTCTTGTTATGTACGGTGACCACCTTCCGACTATGGGATTGACTGTGGAGGACCTGAAGAACAAGTATCTGTTCCAGACAGAATATGTGATGTGGGATAACTTCGGACTTAAGAAAAAGAAGGAAAATCTTGCAGCATATCAGATGGCGGCAGAGGTTATGGATCGTGTGGGAATCCATGAGGGAACCGTTTTCCGCTATCATCAGGCAAGAAGAAATACCAGAAATTATCAGGTGGATCTGGAAACCCTGCAGTATGACCTACTTTATGGAAAGAGATATTCCTACGGGGAAAGCGGCGAAAGTCCTTATCTGCGTACCAGAATGCGTATGGGAATCTATGATGTGACTCTGGATTCCATTCAATGTATCTCTGAGGCAGATCATACATATTACATTAAGGGAACGGAATTTACGCCGTCCAGTGAAATCAAGCTGAACGGAGAATGGTATGATACGGTCTATATCAATCCGACTACACTGATGATCACAGGTACGGAGCTGAATGATTTCGACAGGCTGGCGGTGATCCAGCGAAGCAACAGTTCGACGCGAAAACCGCTGAGCAAGAGCTATGACCGGTCCTGCTATGCACTTTATTCAAATAATAAATGGAAATTAACAGAAAGTACCGGTACGAATGAGAATTAATCCATAATTTTGTCGGATAAAATATTACGATTGGTACTGGACATCTTCCACCACTATTATATAATGTTAGAGTAACTAAATACATTATAGATAAGTGGTGGAATTTTTTTATGAATTACGAAGAAGCAGTTGCTTATATTGATGAAACTCCGAAATTTACAAAGAAGAACAGTCTGGATCACACAAAGGAATGTCTGAGAAGACTTGGTAATCCTCAGGATAAGTTTAAGGTGATCCATGTGGCAGGAACTAATGGAAAGGGAAGTACATGTGCGTTTCTGACCTCTGTTCTGAGAGAGGCGGGATATTCCTGCGGATTATTTACTTCTCCTCATCTGGTGGAGATCAATGAACGCTTCCAGATCAATGAGGTGAATATTGATAATGATACTTTCCTGAAGGCCTTTGAGAAAGTAAAGGTACTTGCGGATGAACTGGTTGCAGAAGGCAGCTATCATCCGACTTATTTTGAGATGCTTTTTCTGATGGGAATGGTTATTTTTGCAGAGGCAGGTGTTGATTATGTGACTCTGGAAACAGGACTGGGCGGAAGAATGGATGCGACTACTGCTGTGGAGAATCCTGTTGCCTGTGTGATCACATCGATCAGTCTGGATCATATGCAGTATCTGGGAGATACAGTTGCCAAAATCGCAGGAGAAAAGGCCGGGATCATTGTGCCGGGGGTACCGGTAATCTATGACGGAAACGACCCGGATGCAGCAGAAGTGATCCGTGCCAGAGCAGAAGAACTGGGAAGCCCTGCTTATGAAGTGAAGAGATCAGATACAGAAGTGCTCAGAAATACTTCGGCGGGAATTGATTTTGCATTTCGGAATGAGTATTATAAGGATATGGTTTTCTCCATTCCGTTTATTGCAAAGTATCAGGTGATGAACAGTGCACTTGCATTAAAGACGATTGAGGTTCTGCAGAATGTGATTTCTGTATCTATGGATCAGATTCATGTGGGAATTGCCGGAACACGCTGGCAGGGAAGAATGGAAACAGTGCTTCCGGGCGTGATCGTGGACGGTGCTCACAATGAGGACGGGGTAGAGAAATTTGTAGAGACAGCAGAACATTTTCAGAAAGAATGTCCGCTGACTTTGCTTTTTTCAGCAGTAGATGACAAAGATTATACAGATATGATACATACGATCTGCAGCAGGATCACGTTCCGTCAAGTGGTAGTAACCTCTGTTGGCGGATATCGCCAGGTTCCTGCTGAGAGATTTGCAAAGCTTTTTACAGAAGCAGGTGCTTCTTCTGTGGAAGTAGTGGAGGATGTTGAGAAAGCCTTTGGTAGAGCACTGGAAGTAAAGGGGGATGACGGAATGCTCTTCTGCGTGGGTTCCCTGTATCTTGTCGGTGAGATTAAAGATGTGATCAGGAGAAATAAGAAATGATAGATTATGAAGAGGAACTGAAGAAATTTGAACCTTGTCTGGATGTGGCAGATGCGGAGGGTGCGATTTATGAGAGAGAACTGACGGATATTCTGGATATTCTTCAGGAAGTTCTCCGCGAAGCCAAGAGTGGCAGACGGGTAAAATAAGGAGATACACATGAATTGTATGAATTGTGGCGCGTTTCTGGTAGACAAGGATCTGGATTACTGCCCGAAATGTGGATGTAATGTGCTGATCCAGAAAAAGGTGGATTACCTTTCCAGGCAGTATTACAACCGGGGGCTTGAGAAAGCCAGTGTCCGTGATCTTTCAGGGGCGATTGACTGTCTGAAGCAGAGCCTTATTTATAATAAGCATAACATTCAGGCGAGAAATCTTCTTGGACTGGTGTATTTTGAGACAGGAGAGGTGGTTGCCGCACTCAGTGAGTGGGTGATCAGTAAGAATCTCCAGCCTTCCAGAAATCTGGCGTCAGAATATATTAACAAGCTGCAGGCGAATTCCAATAAGCTTGAGGCGATCAATGAAACGATCAGAAAGTATAATGATGCCTTAAATCTCTGCAGAGAAGGTCATGAGGATATGGCTGCGATCAGACTGAAGAAGATTCTTATGCAGAATCCAAAACTGATCAAAGGTTACCATCTTCTGGCACTTGTGCAGATGAAAGAGGGGGAATATAACAAGGCAAGAAAGACGTTAAGGAAAGCCGCGCGGATTGATAAAACAAATACAACAACCCTCGTTTTTTTGAGAGAGATTGACGAACAGACAGGAGTATCCACACGTCTGGAACGTCAGAATAAAAGAAACAGGAAAGCTGTGGACAGCAGTGAGAATGATATGGCAATCCAGATTCCTCAGTATAAAGAAAAAGGAAGGATTCCGCTGTTTTTTACACTGGTTGCCGGATTTTGTGCAGGATTGCTGGCGTTTTATCTTCTGGCTGTTCCTGCCATACGTCAGGGAATCTACAGGGAAGCGAATCAGCAGATTATGAAATACAGTGATGCAGTGTCCAGTCAGGGAGCTGAGCTGACCAAGGCACAGAGTCAGGCTCAGGAGTCTGGAGACACAGTTGAGGCGGCCTCCAAACAGATAGAGGAAGAGAAGAAAAAAAGCAGCAGTTATGAGGCTCTGATCGAGGCGTACTCAGCATTGCAGCAACAGAATACAGATGAAGCGGCATTGAAGATACAGAATGTTTATGCGGATTTGCTGCCTGCGGATCTGAAAGGAATTTACAATACGATCTGTAACACTACAGGTACGACCGGGATCGAAGGAACTACAGATGCGAAAGTCACAGACGGAACCGGCAGTGCTGACAGCGCAGAGGGAGATGCTTCTTCGGATTCAGCGGAAGATGGAAGTTATGACGATGGTTCCTATGACAGTGGGGAATATGATGATGGTTCTTACGATAATTCTGATGGTGATTCGGCGGATGATGGAAGTTACGACACCGGTGATTATGACGATTCCGGATACTGATACCGGGTTTTCATTTTGATGTGGCAGAAGACATGAAGTATTATAAGAAGATGTAAAGATACAAAAGAGATGCATGGAAGTCATGTGTCTCTTTTTTTACCGAATCAAGTAGGAGGCTGCGAAAAGCAATAAACAGTTATTTGATGTAGAGCTACACTGCAAAGTGGATTGCGAACATTCGCCTGACAAAAAGTGAGGAGGGATATGATGGAGAACAGATTTGAAATACAGGGAAATTCCCTGATCATTCATTTACCGAAAGAGGTAGATCATATGGTGACAGACGAGATACGCAGAGATTCAGATGATATTATACGGAAAAAATATATACGAACGATCACATTTGATTTTTCAGGAACAGCGTTTATGGACAGTTCAGGGATAGGACTGATCATGGGGAGATATCGGATGATGGGGATGCGCGGTGACTGTATACAGGCTACAGGAGTAAATTCCTATATTGAAAAGCTGCTGCATCTGTCAGGGGTATATAAATTTGTCGAAATCTGTGGGGAAGTCTAAAGAGAGGGGAGAAAACTATTATGGAAAATACCAATGAAATGAAAATATTTTTGACAGCAGACCTGAGAATGAGGGGCTGGCAAGAGTTGCGGCGGCAGCTTTCTGCACACAGCTGAATCCTACTCTGGAGGAAGTGGCAGATCTGAAAACTGCTGTGTCAGAGGCTGTGACAAACTGTATTATTCATGCTTATGAAGGCCAGGTGCAGAAAATAGAGATTTTCTGCAGAAGGGAAGGACAGAAATTATGGGTTGATGTGATCGATAAGGGAGTGGGGATCAGAGACGTTGCAAAAGCTATGGAGCCTCTTTTTACAACAAAGCCGGAGAAGGATCGTTCCGGGATGGGATTTACATTTATGGAAGCGTTTATGGATGAGGTAACAGTAGAATCACAGGTGGGATATGGAACAGTTGTCCATATGAAAAAGACGATCGGGAGGTAGGAATGGACCATACTCTTGCTCTGATCATGAAGTCACAACAGGGGGATAAAGAAGCAAGAGATACTGTATTTAAAGAAAACGCAGGACTTGTGTACAGCATGGCGAAAAGATTTGCCGGGCGCAGTGTGGAAATGGAAGATATCGTGCAGATAGGAAGCATTGGGCTGCTGAAAGCCATAGATCGTTTTGATATTTCGTACGATGTGAAGTTTTCAACTTATGCTGTTCCCATGATCATAGGTGAAATCAGACGCTATCTGAGGGATGACGGGATGCTTAAGGTGAGCAGAAACCTGAAAGAGAACTGTGCCAGAATTTATTCTGCGAGAGAAGCACTGGAAAAAGAACTGGGACGTGAACCGATACTGGAGGAAGTTGCGAAAGCGACAGAACTTTCAGTAGATGAAGTGGTGATGTCGATGGAATCAGGAACTGAAGTGGAATCTTTGCACAAAATTATCTATCAGGGAGATGGAAATGATATTTCGCTTATGGACAGGCTCCAGGAAAAAGAAAATGGACAGGATGCAGCACTGAATAGGATTTTTCTGGATGAAATCCTGAAAAAACTGGATGCAAGAGAACGCCAGCTGATCGGTATGAGATATTTTAAGGATATGACGCAGACGGAGATTGCGGCAGAGATGGGAATTTCCCAGGTCCAAGTGTCCAGGATGGAAAAGCGGATTCTGAAGGAACTTAAAAAGCAGGTATAAGCAGATGGGAGTAATTAACTCACCGCTTGTAGAAGGTGGAGTATTCTCTGAAGAGGTAAATAAAAAAGAGGTTACTGTGAACGGAGTGAACAGTAACAAAAAGAGTGTGCGGATTACTATAATATTGCACACTCTTTTTGCTAAAATATCTTTATTGTTATATATCGTAAGTTATACAGTTCTCTGTGATCTGAAGATCACATTTTTGTATTTCAGAAGGGCTGTCTGAAGAATCAGTCCTACTACACCACAGGAAACTACTTCTCCGATACCTACGGTAAGCATCATAAGCGGAATCGGAAGATTTACTCCGTATCCGAAGTGAAGTACGAATGGCACGATGACTGCATTGGAAACAATCGGCGGGATCGGCGCAAGAAAACGGTTGCAGCTGCGGAGTCTGTAAGTAAATACTGCTCCGATCAGTGTTGCGATGCTTCCGAAAATAATGTCTACAGGAATGGCACCGCCAAAGAGATTGGCAATGATACATCCCACAAATAACCCCGGAATCGCAGCCGGTGTAAAGAATGGCAGGATGGTCAGTGCTTCCGAAAAGCGAATCTGAATTTCGCCATAGCTGAGTGGTGCGAATAAAAGAGTCAGAACCACATAAATGGCTCCGATCACTGCTGCTTCTGTCAGAAACTGAGTACCTTTGTTTTTCATATTTGATTATCTCCTTTAGTATTTGTTTTACGAGTGGAAGGTTTCGAACACTCGGCTATCGAAGTATATCACTTTTCGGAAGTACGGTCAATGTCTTCAATAAGAGTTTTATTAACATTTTCCTCGTACAGACGCATCTGTATCTGCATAGGCGTTGGATCATCTGTTATTTTCATATGGCCGAAATGATTGAAGAAGAAAAGTACCCCAAGTCCGATTCCTATGGAATAAGTGATCTCAAGAACAGTAAAATGACCGGAGGTCTGTCCTGTGACCTGGGTATAGATCTGTGAGAAGAGACCACCGACATCTACATCGTTATTAAATGTCATGATAGAGAAACCTGCACCGAAAAAGGCGGCAAGACCGACGAAAATAATCTTGCACCACTGCCAGACAAGTCCGGGACCGGGTTTGTTTTTAAAAGTGATGATAAAGTCGGCTTCTCCAATATTACTGATTTCAAGGTCGGGTTCTTTTTTTTGATTTCGGAGATCAGATCCATGACAGACATTACATAACGTCCTGGTTTATCCGGATCAAGATTTATAACTGGCATCACCCGGAGTCGGTTCAGGATTTTACTGTTGCTGCAGGAAAGTTTTGCAATGTCCTGCAGATAAATGTGTGGATGGTTTATCTGGATATTCTGATCTAACTGTAAATAGAGAGTATCACTCATGGTATGTTATCCTTTCATTTTGGGCTTGAAGATCAGGCTTGCAAGATAAGAGAAGATCAAAGCTGCGGAGACTCCCACCGCGCAGGCGGTAAAGCCTCCCATAAAGAGTCCGATCAGTCCGTTTTTGTCAATGGATTCTTTCATTCCTTTCCACAGGATATTGCCAAAACCAAGCAGGGGAACAGAAGCGCCTGCTCCGGCAAATTCTGCAAATGGCTGATAGATTCCGACAGCGCTTAAAACAGAGCCTGTACATACCAGAAGTACCATGATCCGTCCGGGCATAAGCTTTGTCCTGTCCAGAAGAATCTGTACCAGGGCACAGATCAGTCCGCCTGTCCAGAATGCATTAAAATAGTCCATGTATTTTTCCTCCTGAAAAAATTTCTGTATCTACATCATATCCGGAACCCTGTACTGTTCTATTACAACAGCGTGTGCGATACCTGGAATTGGATCCCCCTCGTTGAAGCTTACCTTTGACAGAAGGGCACCTGTGGGAACAAAGAGAATCCTTTTCCATTTTTTTCTGTATAATACCCGGAAGAATATAGCCTGCCAGAACAGAGGCGGCACATCCACATCCACTGCCGCCGGAATGTGTATCCTGAGTCTGAGAATCATAGATCAGCATACCGCAGTCCTGATGGACAGATGAGATATCAAATCCTTTTTTCTGTGAGAAGGTCGAACAGGATTGTCTGTCCTACCATGCCCAGGTCACCGGTGAAGATGGCATCATAATCGGATGGTTTTCGGTGAAAATCCTGAAGATTTCGG
>ENA-OQIT01000101-OQIT01000101.1-human-gut-metagenome-genome-assembly--contig:-NODE-101-length-21003-cov-2.876174_pt1 | contig 21003 bp, 19 predicted proteins | sample MGYA00242587_ERZ504752 | MGnify/ENA primary metagenome ERZ504752 (study PRJEB26092, sample SAMD00036352) | human gut metagenome | host: Homo sapiens | study: EMG produced TPA metagenomics assembly of... | reverse complement strand
TGGTAAAAAAAGTTTTCTGCCAGGCAGGAGAGGGAGAACTGACTGCAGTAGCACAGCTATGTGTAGAAGAAAGCAATCGGGGACAAAATCTGTCAGGAACGTCCGGGAGTCCGGGAGATGCAGAAGGAAGCATTCGAGGATATCCTGGATCAGGAGTTTGAACGGATGCCCGCATACGGAGATATTCTTGGCCGATTGAAGATTGCCATCCTGCGTGACCGTTTACAGAATGGAAACCATTATGTAGAAGAGCGTCTTCGGGAAATCCGCGACATGGTTTACAAAGCCAGAACAGCTGCAGACACTATAGAATTGATCCGTATTATTGACAGTCTTTACAACACTATCATTGATCCGAATTTTGAGAAAGATCATGGAACACTGGAACAGGTTATGGCAGTCACCCTGGAAGAACTGACAGAATACGACTGGGAAGATTTTCTTACAGAAGAACTTTATGAGGAAGCTCTGGAGAGTTACATCGAACAGATGACAAATAAGATTACGGACATGGAAGACACTGCTGTCACTGAAGAAATGGAAAAAACAGCGCCAGACCAAACACAAAATTACAAATTCTCACAGAGGAAGAACTTGAGAAAGCATACACCTATGTTGAGTTGAATTTCGGAAAAACTTATCTGACTCCTGCAGAAGAGAAGCGAATGAATTATCTGATGTGTAGGGAACTTCACAGGGACTGCAGCCTTTATTTTACAGAAGGAATTCTTAAGAATCCGGTCAAACGAAACTATCAGTACGAATATGCAGTGCGATTAAAGAATAAGAATATCTGGCTCTACCATGACAAACACAGAATCGTAAAGCAGAACATCGCATCCCTCACAGACCTTTTACGAAAGACACTGGTGCTGAAAAGCGAGACGCAGGAAGTACTGTCAGACAGAGGAACGATCATTCCGTCCAGACTCTGGCGTGTGGGCAGAAGCAGTGAAGCAAATCTGTTTAAAAGAGAATTGAAATCTGATGCATCTGATTTCGTAGTAGATGTGCTGATCGATGCCAGCGGTTCCCAGATGTCCAGGCAGGGAGATGTGGCATTACAGGCTTATATCATCAGTGAAGCATTAAGTAATGTAAACCTGCCTCACCGTGTCATGAGCTTCTGCACATTCTGGGACTATACGATCCTTCACAGATTCCGTGAGTACGATGATCCACAGTCAGCTAATGAAAATATTTTTAATTATGTAACTTCTTCCAATAACAGGGATGGACTTGCCATCAAAACCGCAGGATACGGTCTGCTTCAGAGATCTGAGGAGAAAAAAATCCTCATTGTATTAAGTGATGGAAAACCATATGATGTCATCGTAAACAGACCTCACGCAAAGAACCCGGAACCTTATATGGGAAAATATGCGATCAATGATACTGCTACAGAAGTGCGGCACCTGCGAAACCTTGGAGTAAGTGTTCTGGGAGTCTTTGCAGGGGAAGAAAAGGACCTATCCACAGAAAAAAAAGATATTTGGAAAAGATTTCGCATATATCCGGGATATTTCGAATTTTTCCAGAATTGTTGGGAGATACCTGATTAAACAGTTGGATTCAGATGAATAGACTGATAAAACAGGGAAAAAATATGCTGTTTGAGCGTGTTGATATGTTAAGAGATTATCAAGTTAGCACGTTAATATGGTAAAGTGCATAAAAAAACCAGTTTTTTCACCTTGCCTTTTTGTATAAATTTCGCTATAATGTTCTATGTTTATAAATCAATACAAAAGGGAGAGGAAATCATGAACGAAAACAAAGAGTTCAAACCGTATATTCCGGCTGACAAGATCACACCAGAATTTACGGTGACATCCATCATCATGGGTGTTATCCTTGCAGTTATCTTCGGTGCAGCCAATGCTTATCTTGGTCTGCGTGTAGGTATGACTGTATCTGCTTCCATTCCGGCAGCAGTTATTTCCATGGGCGTAATTCGCAAGATCATGAAAAAGAACTCCATTCTGGAGAGCAACATGGTCCAGACAATCGGTTCAGCCGGTGAATCACTGGCAGCCGGTGCAATTTTCACAATGCCAGCTCTGTTCCTTTGGGCAGAAGAAGGACTTTGTGAAATGCCGGGTATCGTGGAAATCACATTAATCGCACTTTGCGGTGGTGTTCTTGGTGTACTTTTTATGGTACCACTTCGTAACGCACTGATCGTAAAAGAGCATGCAACACTTCTTTATCCTGAAGGAACTGCCTGCGCAGATGTTCTTCTTGCAGGTGAAGAGGGTGGTGCAAACGCTGCGACAGTATTCTCAGGTATGGGAATCGCAGCGATCTTTAAATTTGTCGTTGACGGTTTAAAGGTAATCCCTGCAGACGTTGCAGTAGCATTTAAAGGATTCAAAGGTGAAATTGGTATGGAATGCTATCCTGCACTTCTCGGTGTTGGATATATCGTAGGACCAAGAATCGCATCCTTTATGTTTGTTGGTTCTCTTATTGGCTGGATGGTGCTGATTCCGGTAATCTGTCTGTTCGGAGCTGATACAGTTATGTATCCCGGAACAGAAACAATTTCTGCTCTTTATGCAGCAGGCGGAGCATCTAAAATCTGGAGTACTTATGTAAAATATATCGGAGCAGGAGCTATCGCAACAGGTGGTATTATTTCTCTGATCAAATCCCTGCCTCTGATCATTGCAACCTTCCGTGATTCCATGAAGAGCATGAAGGGTGGCAAGAATACAAGTACAGAAAGAACTGCACAGGATCTTCCAATGAACGTTATCCTGATCGGTATTGTGGCAATGGTTGCGATCATTTGGCTTGTTCCGGCTATCCCGGTTAACCCGATCGGTGCGCTGATTATCGTAATCTTCGGCTTCTTCTTTGCAACTGTATCTTCCCGTATGGTTGGTCTTGTAGGAAGCTCCAACAACCCTGTATCAGGTATGGCTATCGCTACTCTTCTGATCGCAACAATGATTATCAAAGCATCCGGCAAAACCGGTATCGACGGAATGAAAGCAGCAATTGCTATTGGTTCCGTAATCTGTATCGTAGCAGCGATCGCAGGTGATACTTCACAGGACTTAAAGACAGGTTATCTTCTTGGTGCAACTCCTAAGAAGCAGCAGATCGGTGAGCTTATCGGTGTTGTTGCTGCCGGTCTTGCTATCGGTGGAGTTCTTTATCTTCTGAACACTGCATGGGGATACGGAAGTGCAGAAGTACCTGCTCCTCAGGCAACTCTGATGAAGATGATCGTAGAAGGTATCATGGGCGGCAAGCTTCCATGGACACTGGTATTTATCGGTGTATTCCTTGCAATTGGTCTGGAAATCTTAAGAATTCCGGTTATGCCATTTGCTATCGGTCTTTACCTTCCAATCTACCTCAACGCTGCTATCATGATCGGTGGTGTTGTTCGTATGTTCGTTGACGGAAGAAAGAATGTTGATGATAAGAAAAAAGAAGAACAGGCAACAGACGGTACACTTTACTGTGCAGGTATGATCGCAGGTGAAGGTCTTGTAGGTATCCTTCTTGCAATCCTTGCAGTAGTAAACGTAAGCAGTGTATTTGATCTCTCCGGAAGCATTAACCTTGGTAATGCAGGCGGCGTGATCCTGATGTTACTTATGATCTTAAGCCTTCTGAAATTCAGTATCTGGAACAAGAAGAAAGCCTGATCAGGCGGAGATGATAATATTTAAATGAGTAAAAAGAAAAAAGAATTACAGATCAATTATCTGGATCTCATTCCTGAGCGCAGTGCACAGCTTCGCTGGCATACTGATATCAGGGGGAGAATGGTGCTGGAAATAGAGAATAAGGGCGCGTTTAACACGATTGCCCAGAAGCTGTTTGGAAAACCCAGATATACGAAGATACATCTGGATGACAATGGCACATTTATCTGGCCACTCATAGATGGCAGGAAGACAGTGGAAGATATTGCTGCACTGGTAAAAGACGAATTTGGGGAGAAGGCAGAGCCTTTATATCCAAGGATCGTTAAATACTTCCAGATAATGGAGAGTTATCATTTTGTAAATTTTATCAATAAGCCTGAAAAATAAGGTAAGAATAAGAGCGGGAGCAGTCCTTCATGGATTGCTGCCGTTCTTGTAGTTTATGGAAGAATAATTACGGCACAGTGATAAAGCGGTATCTCTGGCTGATATTCATGAAAGCATAAAACAAATATTATTTTTACAGAATACAAGGAGGCGAATGAATGAAGTTAGTAAATGGAAAAAGATCACAGCTTCTGGAATATCTGATGATCATAGCAGGAACCGGATTAATGGCACTGGCGATCAATTCCGTATTTGATGCATCAGGTATGGTAACCGGAGGCTTTTCAGGTATTGCGATCATTATAAAAGCAGGGAGTCAGGGAATCATTGACGGTGGTATCCCTCTCTGGGTAACAAATATGGGTTTGAACATTCCACTGTTTCTGATCGGATGGAAGATTAATGGATTCTCCTTTGTAAAAAAAGCTTTGATAGGAGAAATTGCTCTGTCCACCTGGCTTGCCATAGAACCTGTATGGAATCTTGCTGGCAATGATCTTCTTCTTGCCGCACTTTACGGTGGTGTGATCCAGGGTGTGGGAATCGGTCTTGTCTTTCTGGGCGGTGGAACAACCGGAGGAACCGATATGATGGCAGCTATCATCCAGAAATATCTGCAGCAATATTCAATCGCACAGATCATGCAGGTTATAGATGCAGGCGTTGTACTGGTGGGTATGTATGTGTTTGGCATCCACAAGGCACTCTATGCGATTATTGCGGTATATCTGGTGACAAAAGTATCTGACGGTTTGATTGAAGGTCTGAAATTCTCAAAAGCTGCCTATATCATTACAGCAAAGCCAAAAGAAATAGCAGATATGATCATGAAAGATCTGGACAGAGGTGTAACAGGCATTAGTGCCAGAGGAATGTACTCAGGACAGGATAAACTGATGCTTTTCTGCGTGGTAAATAAAAAAGAGATCGTAATGCTTAAAGAAAAAGTAGATGAAATTGATCCGGAAGCTTTTGTGATAGTGACAGATGCCAGGGAAGTTCATGGAGAAGGTTTTATTAGAAAAAAAGTAATACAAAAAAATATATAAAAAATTGTAAATTTTTTTCTCTTTCCTCTTTCATTTTTGGTAAATATATATTAAAATACAATACAGGTATAAGGTTTTATAGTTAAAACGGAAAATAAACACTATAGGATGAGAAGGGATTGAAATCAGATGATATCGAATCAGGTGCTTCAGAATACTCTTGAAGGGTTAAAAGAAATTTCCAGAACAGAATTTTGTGTACTCGACACAGAAGGCAAAGTGCTTGCAAGTACTTTTGCAGATTTTTCCATTGCAACACAGGATGTACAGGCTTTCGTAGAATCACAGGCCGACAGCCAGCTTGTAAAGGGGTTCCAGTATTTTAAAGTCTGTGATGACTATCAGCTGGAATATATACTGGTCGCCCATGGCGACGATGAAGATACTTATATGGTTGGCAAGCTCGCCGCTTTTCAGATCCAGAATCTGATTGTAGCGTATAAAGAACGCTTTGACAAAGACAGCTTTATCAAGAACCTGCTTCTTGACAACCTGCTTCTTGTTGACATTTATAATCGTGCGAAGAAACTGCACATTGAGGCAGATGTTCGCCGCGTAGTCATGATCCTTGAAATGCCACAGGAGAAAGACCACAGCTCCATGGAAAGCGTGAAGAGTCTTTTCGGCGGTAAAAGTAAAGACTTTATCACAGCAGTAGATGAGAAGAGTATTATCGTAGTCAAGGAACTTGAAGATGGTGAGAATTATCCTGAGATGGATCAGCTTGCACATACTATCCTTGATACTCTTGGAATGGGAAATGACGGTAAGACACATATGGCATACGGTACTATCGTCAATGAACTGAAAGAAGTATCACGCTCCTATAAAGAAGCCCGCATGGCTCTTGATGTAGGTAAGATTTTCTTCGGAGATAAAGAAGTGATCGCATACAGCTCTCTGGGAATCGGACGACTGATCTACCAGCTCCCGATCCCACTCTGTAAGATGTTTATCAAAGAAATCTTCGGCGGCAAATCCCCGGATGACTTTGACGAAGAGACTCTGGTCACAATTGATAAGTTCTTCGAGAACAGCCTCAATGTTTCAGAGACATCCAGACAGCTTTACATCCATAGAAACACTCTGGTCTATCGCCTCGATAAACTCCAGAAGAGTACAGGTCTTGATCTCCGTGTTTTTGAAGATGCCATTACATTCAAGATTGCACTCATGGTAGTACGTTATATGAAATATATGGAAACACTGGAATACTGATATATTATAATAGAAGGAAAACTTTCAATGCCTGCCACAGCTTTAATTGCTGCCGCAGGCATTTTTGACCTTTACAAATCCAGCCTTGCAGTGTATAGTTAGAAATCGAGATTGCAATTGATAAGGTATGCAATATCCTGAGACATGCAAGCCAAAATTCCATTGCCGCAGGCAATTTGGAATGAATGTTGGCTGCGTTACTGTGAACATTCTATGAATCCTCAAAAATCTCTTGCAATCCCCAAAAACATACATTACAATAATGTTACAAATTCATTAACCCATTGGAGGAAAAATCTATGATAGATCTTATAGATGTAAGCAAGTCCTATGGTCCCGGCCTTCCGGCAGTGAACCATGCGAACTTACATATAGATAAAGGTGAATTCGTCTTTGTAGTAGGAAACAGTGGTTCAGGAAAAACAACCCTGATCAAACTTCTTATGAAAGAGCTGGATTCCACATCCGGCCAGATCATCGTAAGCGGTGAACGTCTGGAAGGAATGAAACACAGAAGAGTAGCCAAATACCGCCGTAAGCTGGGCGTAGTATTTCAGGACTTCCGTCTTCTGAAAGACAGAAATGTATATGAGAATGTAGCGTTTGCCCAGAGAGTAGTCAACCGTCCCACAAGAGTAATCCGTAAACGTGTCCCGGAGGTACTTCAGGAAGTTGGACTTGCTGTCAAATACAAATCCTTCCCGGATGAACTTTCCGGTGGAGAACAGCAGAGAGTTGCATTGGCAAGGGCGCTGGTCAACCGTCCGGATATCCTTCTGGCAGACGAGCCTACAGGAAACCTGGATCCGAAGACTTCCGAAGAAATCATGAAGCTTCTGGAACAGATCAACGACAGAGGAACCACAGTAGTGGTTGTTACACATAACAAGGATATTGTAAATTCCATGCGCAAACGTGTTGTGACCATGCATGAGGGCTCTATTATAAGTGACGAGAAAGAGGGAGAATATCATGAGGCCTAGTACAATCTGGTACACTCTGAAACAGGGTGTCAAAAATATCAAAAGAAACTGGATGTTTTCCCTGGCTTCCATTATCACCATGGCTGCCTGTATTTTTCTGTTTGGAATCTTTTTCTCCATTGTCAATAATGTGAATAATATTGCACATAAGGTAGAGCAGGAAGTGCCGATCACAGTATTCTTTGAAGAGGGAACTACAAACAAACAGATCAAAGCAATCGGAAAGAAGATCAAGGCACGTCCGGAAGTAGAGAAAATAGAGTATCAGTCAGCTGATGAAGCCTGGGAGGAATATAAAGAGCAGTATTTCCAGGGTTCAGAGGCAGCAGACGGATTTAAGGACGATAATCCTCTTGCAAATTCAGCCAATTATCGTGTGTATATGAATGATATCACGAAGCAGTCAGAACTTGTTTCCTATATACAGGAACTGAAACATGTAAGAAAGGTCAACCAGTCTGAGGAAGCGGCAAAAACACTGGGAAATATCAACAAGTTGGTTTCCTATATTTCCATTGCCATCATTGTATTACTGCTTATTATCTCCATATTCCTGATCAGCAATACGGTATCTGTGGGTATTGCAGTCCGTAAAGAAGAGATTGGAATTATGAAATACATAGGAGCGACAGACGCATTTGTCAGAGCACCATTCCTGTTGGAAGGCATGGTTCTGGGGGTGGTCGGAGCAGCAGTTCCGCTGATCGTGCTTTATTTTTGTTATAATGGGGCAATATCCTATATTCTGACCAAGTTTAATGTGCTTACAGGTGTGGTGGATTTCATCCCGGTATGGCAGATTTACCAGACATTACTTCCAATAAGTCTGGGACTTGGAATCGGAATCGGACTGATCGGAAGTTTCTTTACAACAAGAAAGCATTTAAGAGTATAATAAAAAGCAGATAAGCATGAAGCTGCCGGAACAATGATATCATATCATAAACCGGCGGCTTTTTTTACAGGAGTGCAGACATGAAAAATAAAGAATTTTGGAAAGGTGCAGTAGCAGGAGCACTGGTTGTGACGTGCATCGGTACAGGTGTTTTTGCAGGAACAGGTCTTGCAGCAAAAGGAACAGCTCTTGGTGATCGCAAGTGTACATCAAAGCTGGCATATCTTGAAGAGCTGATCGACAGATACTATCTGGGAGATAAGGATGAAGAGAAGCTTCAGGAAGGGCTTTATGCAGGTCTTCTCTATGGACTGGATGATCCTTATTCCAGATATTATACAGCAGAGGAATACGATTCTGAGAATTCTTCCAATGAGGGAAGCTATGTGGGGATCGGCATTCTTATGGAGAAGAACAAAGAAGGCGGAGTAAAGATTGTTGAATGCTATGAGGGCGGTCCCGGAGAAAAAGCAGGACTGGAGGAAGGGGACATCATCAGTGCCATTGACGGGGAAGATATCACAGAGGATGAAGTATCTGATGTTGCAGACATTGTCCGCAATTCAGATAAAGACAGTGTGGTGCTTACTGTTCACAGAGAAGGTGCAGAAGATGCCATGGAAATCACAGTCCCTGTCACAGATGTGGAATTACCGTCTGTTTTCCATGAAATGCTGGATTCTAAAATCGGTTACATCCGCATTACACAGTTTACAGGCGTTACCGGCGAACAGTATCAGGAAGCTTTTGATGACCTGCAAAAACAGGGAATGGAGAAAATGATCGTGGATCTCCGCGATAATCCGGGTGGACTTCTTGATTCTGTCTGTGATGTCCTGCGGAAAATCCTTCCGGAAGGACTGATCGTTTACACCGAAGATAAGGACGGAAACAGAGAAGAGGAAAAATGTGATGGCAAAAACGAACTCCGGATTCCGCTTGCAGTCCTGGTAAATGAAAGCAGCGCCAGTGCATCAGAGATTTTTGCCGGTGCAGTGCAGGATTATGGTATTGGAACGATTGTCGGAACAACTACTTACGGAAAAGGCGTGGTACAGTCCATCCGCCAGCTCTCAGACGGAAGTGCCATTAAACTGACTGTTGCCAACTACTACACTCCAAAAGGAAACAACATCAACAAAACAGGAATCAAACCTGATATAGAGGTTTCTCTGGATACCAGCCTGCTGAATAAGAATAAAGACGAGATCACCCATGATGAGGATAATCAGCTGCAGGAAGCGATTAAGGCAGTTGAGAAGGAAAAGTAGTTGTTTGGCTGATAGTTTGATGTTATACTGTATATATCTGTATTTATAATAGAAGCATTTTTATTATAGATGGAAAGCCCATTACTGAGCAGGCAGCGGATTTTGCTTCGTAACTGAAAAAATAGTCAAGCGGATATTCGCATTTGAAGCAGGGGACTTACTTGATTCGGTTAAACAGTTAATGGGCAGAAATTGAAAAATATCAGAAAACGAGAGGGCGACAACATGAGCGAATATGTGATCACCACCGACAACAATTCAGATCTTCCGGAGGAATATCTCAAAGACCATGGAGTAGGCTGCATGTATCTCAGTTATTCCATGGATGGAAAAAATTATACACATGGAAATTTCCTTCCGGAGCATGAATTTTATGAGGCAATGAGAAACGGTTCCATGCCAACCACAGCACAGGTAAATCCTGAAAATGCAAAAGCACTGCTGGAGCCTTACCTGAAAGAAGGAAAAGATATTCTTCATATTGCATTTTCCTCTGCCTTAAGCGGTACATACAATAGCAGCCGTATCGCAGCAGAGGAACTGATGGAGGATTATCCGGATCGCAAGATCATCGTGGTAGATTCTCTTGGCGCTTCCCTTGGTCAGGGGCTTCTGGTTTACCTTGCACAGGAGAAGAAAGAGCAGGGAGAAGATATGGAGACAGTTGCGAAATGGGCAGAAGAGAACAGGCTTCATATGGTACACCTTTTTACAGTCAACGATTTAAACCACCTATACCGCGGAGGCCGCATTTCCAGAACTACTGCAGTAGTAGGAAGCATGCTGAATATTAAACCGGTCCTTCATGTAGACAACGACGGAAAACTCACTGCCATCGGTAAAGTCCGCGGCCGTAAAAAATCCCTTCAGGAGCTGGTAAAGCTTATGGATGAGAAAATCGGCAGCTATCATGACACCTGCCATACCATCTTTATCAGTCATGGCGACTGCGAAGAAGATGCAAATTATGTGGCAGAGAAAGTAAAAGAAAAATACCAGATCAACACGATTATCATGAATCAGGTAGGAGCCACCATCGGCGCTCACTCAGGTCCGGGAACAATGGCGTTGTTCTTTGTGGGAGATGAAAGATAAATTAGTTTTTTTTGTAAAATGGTTTCATGGTATCATTATCCTGCGGGAAGATAAATGATACTGTGGAACCACTTTTGATATTACAGGAGATTTTTATGAAATTATTAAAAAAAGCATTTACATTCATATTTATATTTATGCTGAGCGTTTCAGGACTGACAGGATATCAGGTAAACGCCTCAGAGGAGCCAAAACATCTGGATATCCTGTTCACCCATGACCTGCATTCCCATTTGAACAGCTTTCAAACGATTGTAGACGGGACACAGCAGGAGACCGGCGGGTTTGCCCGGCTGAAAACATTGATCAATGAGCACGAGAAAGAGAATACAGATACACTCATACTGGATGGCGGAGACTTCTCTATGGGAACTCTGATACAGACTGTATATGACACTGAGGCCGCCGAACTGCGGATGCTTGGATATCTGGGCTGTGATGTGACAACTCTGGGAAATCATGAATTTGATTACGGCTCCGATGGTCTGGCAGATATGCTGAACGCCGCAGTCAGTTCAGGCGAAAACCTTCCCAGGATGGTTGTGTGTAATGTGGACTGGGATGCAATGAAAAAAGCCGGCCTCAGTGAAGGACAGAAACAGATTTATGAAGCATTTCAGACATATGGAGTAAAAGACTATACGGTAATTCAAAAAGGTGATGTAAAGATTGCAGTACTGGGTGTTTTCGGCAAGGATTCTCTGGATTGCGCTCCTACTTGCGAGCTTCTTTTCAAAGACCCGTCAGAAGCAGCCAGAGAAACAGTAGAGGAAATAAAAAAGAACGAAGATGTAGACATGATCGCCTGTGTATCACACAGCGGAACATGGGAGGACGAAAAAGTATCAGAGGACGAAATCCTTGCAAAGAATGTTCCGGACATTGATCTGATCGTCAGCGGACATACCCACACACAGTTGGCAGAACCGATCCTGCAGGGAGATACCTGCATCGTATCCTGTGGAGAATATGGGAAAAACCTGGGAACACTTTCCATGACTCAGAAAGAGAATGGACGATGGGAACCGGATACCTATGAGCTTGTTCCGGTTACGGATAAAATCAAGGCAGATGAGGCCACACAGAAGAAAATAGATGAATTGTCAGATACTGTTGACACCAATTATCTTTCCAATTTTGGTTATACCAGAGAGGAAATTCTGGCAGAGAATGACATTGAATTTAACAGCCTCAGTGAGATGGAAACAAAGCATGAGGAGTTAAATCTGGGAGATATCATATCAGATGCTTATGTATATGCAGTAGAGAATACAGGAGACTCTGACGGAGAAAAAAGTAGATGTTGCAATCGTACCTGCCGGAACTGTAAGAGATACTTATACAAAAGGCGATATAACAGTGGAGCAGGTATATAATTCCTTCTCGCTGGGAACAGGAAAGGACGGACTTGCAGGTTATCCTCTGATCAGTGCATATTTAACGGGAAAAGAACTGAAAACAGTGGCAGAGGTAGATGCCTCAATTTCAGATTTTATGACAATAGCCAGATTATATTGCAGTGGAATGAATTTCACATATAATCCCCACCGCATGATCTTAAATAAAGTAACAGACTGTTATCTGACAGGCAAGGACGGGGAAAGGGAAGAAATACAGGACGATAAATTATATCATGTTGTCACCGACCTGTACACTGGCCGTATGCTTGGCTCTGTTCTGGACAAATCCTATGGTCTGATATCCATCGTCCCCAAAGATAAAAACGGCAATCCCATAGAGAATCTGGAAGATTATGCAGTCATGGATAGGAAAAAAAGAACTGAAAGCCTGGGCTGCAATTGCAGAGTATATGCAATCCTTTGAAGACACAGACAAAGACGGAATTGCAAATGTGCCGGAATATTATAATACAACACACGAAAGAAAAGTTGCAGACAACAGCAAAAACATCATAAATCTGGTAAAACATCCGAATAAATTTGCTATAGCGATTGTGGGAATCTGTATTGTGGCTGTTGGGGTGATTTTGTTGCTGATCTTCGGAATTGTAAAGATTATCAGAAGAAGGAGATAGCATTTTACTATAAACATTGCATGATCAGTTGCTCTATCAGGAGGTAAAGGGCGGATATGTGAAAAGCTATTTCTATTTTGGAAAAAAGAAAAGACCTCATAATATGAAGCCTTTAAAGGCACACACTGTGCAACTGGAAAAAACCAGTGAGTAGTGCAAATCCGTAGGGAAAATTAGAACAGTAGTTTATCTAAATTAAATGATTTTATAAAAAGAAAGCAGGTGAAATGTAATGAACGTTATATGTTTCCATAACCCAGATGAAGAAAATGGCTATTTAAGTAACTGGTATCTTAGTCATTTCACAGTCAACGGAATAGATTTTTCGTCAATGGAGCAGTTTATGATGTATCAGAAGGCATGTCACTTTCATGATGAAGAAATAGCTAATGACATACTTCATACAGATAATGTTGCTGAGATTAAGAAATTAGGTCGTAAAGTACATAACTATGATGAAAATGTCTGGAATGGTGTAAGGCAGATTATTGTTTATGAGGGATTAAAAGCGAAATTCAGTCAAAACACAGACTTAAAACGACAACTTGTTGATACAGGTGATGCTGTGTTAGCTGAATGCGCAGTAAGAGATCAGATCTGGGGAATAGGTTTATCCATGGGAGATCCAAACAGGTTTGAGCGAAGCAAATGGAGAGGCAACAATCTTCTGGGATATGCTTTAATGTTAGTGAGAGAACAGTTATAAATCCTGATTCTTGAGATGGAAATAGATAAGAAAAACTATTTTTTATGAAATCCAGAATAAGAAGGAGTTTTTGAATGAGACAAAAAATAACGAAAAGAGGAAGGTACATAATGAAAGTATTAATGCTCAACGGCAGCCCGAGAACAAAAGGAAATACATTTATTGCATTAGAAGAAATGAAAAAAGTATTCGAAGTAGAAGGTGTAGAAGCGGAAATTGTACAGGTAGGCAATAAAGATGTAAGAGGATGCATTGCCTGTAGACGTTGTGTGGAACTTGGCAAATGTGTTTTTGATGATGTGGTGAATGAATTGGCACCGAAATTTGAAGAAGCAGATGGAATTGTGGTTGCCAGTCCGGTATATTTTGCTTCAGCGAATGCTACACTGATTGCCACCCTTGACAGACTGTTTTTCAGCACATCTTTTGATAAAACAATGAAAGTGGGCGCAAGCGTGGTCTGTGCAAGACGTGGAGGCTGTTCAGCGACTTTTGATGAGCTGAACAAGTATTTTACCATATCAAACATGCCGATTGCGGCCAGCCAGTACTGGAATTGCATACATGGACGCGAACTGGGAGAAGCTGACAGGGATGAAGAAGGAAAGCAGACCATGCGTGTACTCGCCAGAAATATGACTTTTCTGATGAAGAGTATCGAACTTGGTAAAAAGCAGTTTGGACTTCCGGAAAAGGAAGAACATGCATTCACACATTTTATCAGATAGAGATTCCTGAGTGCTTTTTAAATGAATCGAGTTACCTGCTGCATTTGCGGAGAGCAATAAGCAGTGGGTGGAACAGAGGGAAGGGATAACTATGTATCGTATTTTTATCGTAGAGGATGATGAGATCATCTCAGAAGTACTGAAAAAGAATCTTTCGTCCTGGGGATATGATGTATCCTGTGCGGAGGATTTTTCCAATATTATACAGGAATTTGTACGCAGAGATCCCCAGCTTGTCCTGCTGGATCTGAAGCTGCCTTTTTATAATGGATTTCATTGGTGTGAAGAAATACGCAGAATTTCTCAGGTTCCGGTTATCTTTATTTCTTCGGCGGCAGATAACATGAATATGGTTATGGCGATGAGTCGTGGCGCAGATGATTTTATTGCAAAACCGTTTGATATGGATGTACTGACTGCAAAAATTCAGGCGATTCTGCGCCGCACATATTCCTTTGGAACTCCGGGAAATGTTCTGGAATATAAAGGGATTGTTCTGAGTCCTTCCCGCTGTACACTGACGTGGAATGGAAACGATATTGATCTTACGAAAAATGAGCTTCGCATTCTGGAAATATTGATGGAGCATGCCGGAAAGGTTGTTTCCAGAGATGCGATTATGACGAAACTATGGGAGAGTGACAGCTTTATTGATGATAATACGCTGACTGTGAATATTACCCGCCTGCGCAGGAAACTGGAAAAAGAAGGACTGAAAGAATTTATCATTACCAAAAAAGGCCTTGGATATATGGTATAAGACGACAGTATAAATAAAAGGATTTTTTATGAAACTTTTTCTGGATTATATAAGCAAAATTAAATTCTATATCATTCTGCAGTTGTTTCCTGTAATGCTTGCAGAAATAATTTTCTTTCTTTATCAGCTGCCGATTGAACCGATGGTGTATGTTACTGTTTTCTGGTTAATAACTGGTATTTGTGCGTGTCTGAACGGATTTTACAGATACAGGAAAAAGGTAGAACAGTTGGAATTGATTGCAGCTGCACCGGATATCAATCTTTCACAGATGGATTCTCCTGTCGGTCAGGATGAAAGATTCCAACAGGAAATTATGCAGCAGTTAAATCAGATGCGTATCGATGTGGAGAATGCCAGCCAGAAGTCGTCTGAAGACATGACAGATTATTATACGATGTGGGCACATCAGATCAAAACGCCGATTTTTGCACTGCGACTTTTACTTCAGGAGAGTCCTGAGGAAAATAAAGAGAAACTTTCGGAACTTTTTAAAATTGAGCAGTATGTGGAGATGGTTCTTGGTTATCTAAGGACAGAGGATATGTCTTCGGATCTCAAACTTTCCCGTTGTTCTCTTGACCGAATCATACGTGATCAGATTCATAAATATGCAGGAATTTTTGTCTCAAAGAAACTCACACTTACTTATGAAAGTATTTCGCAGGATGTTCTGACGGATGAAAAATGGCTGGGATTTGTGATCGGACAAATTTTATCCAATGCCCTGAAATATACCCGAACCGGAGGAATCCGAATTTATCTGGAGAAAAAATTATCTCTGGATACAGATGATGTAAGCATTTCGATAGGAAATGATGACTGCAATAAAGTAGAAAACCTTACACTGGTCATTGAAGATACCGGAATTGGTATTCGTGCAGAAGATATTCCGCGAATTTTCGAAAAAGGCTACACCGGAGTAAACGGACGGGATGATAACCGCGCAACAGGTATCGGACTGTATCTCAGCAACAAGATTATGCGCAAACTGGGACATCGTCTTTATATAACTTCTACGGAAGGAAAAGGAACGAAAGTATTTCTTGAATTTTCAGTTGAAGATTTGAATATGTATTAGAGCGTGTCTGAAAAATCATTCCCGCAATCTGCACGCCCCACTTTGCGGGATATTTCACCTGAATTCAGTTGCCGTAGCCCACTACGGCGCCCTCATCCGGGCAAAATATCCCACAAATTGTGACGCACATCTTGCAGAAAGCCTTTTTCAGACACGCTCTAGAGTTTTTTTACACGTTTTAGAGGAAACCTGCTAATATTTAAGTGACACGAAACCTTACAGAAATGTAAGGTTTTTTCATATAATGTAACCTGTTTCGATGGCAGAAGCCGTAAAAAATCCTTATACTTACGGTATCAATTAAAAGAAAGGAGCCCCATTTATGGCTTTGCTTGAAGTTACAAATATCAAAAAAATATACAGTACACGTTTCGGGGGAAACAAGGTACAGGCGCTTTCAAATGTTACATTTTCTGTAGAGGAAGGTGAGTTTGTCGCGATTATGGGGGAATCTGGTTCCGGTAAGACAACCTTGCTGAATATTCTTGCGTCTCTGGATCGTCCGACATCCGGAGAGGTTCTTCTGGAAGGAAAAAATATCGTATACCTTACAGAAAAAGAAATATCAGCATTCCGAAGGAAAAATCTTGGATTTGTTTTTCAGGATTTTAATCTGCTGGATACCTTCAGCCTGAGAGATAATATTTATCTTCCACTTGTTCTTACAGGAGAAGATTATCGTGAGATGGAACAGAAAATCCGCCCGATTGCGCAGGCTCTTAAGATCACAGAGCTTCTGGATAAATTTCCATATGAAGTTTCCGGTGGTCAGAAACAACGTGCTGCTGTTGCAAGGGCGTTGATCACGAATCCCAAACTGATTCTTGCGGATGAACCGACGGGCGCACTTGATTCAAAGGCGGCATCAGCACTTCTTTCCGTATTTGGTGAAATCAATGCAGAGGGACAGACAATCCTCATGGTCACACACAGTGCACAGGCAGCCAGCCATGCGTCCAGAGTTCTTTTCATCAAAGACGGAGAAGTTTTTCATCAGATATACAAAGGCAGTAAATCGCGTCAGGAAATGTATCAGATGATCGCGGATACGCTTACGATACTTACGACAGGTGGTGAGCAGCATGCATAAGGGAATTTTTTCCAGACTTGCAAAACAGAATATCCGAAACAACAAAAGCACATATATTCCATACATGATCACCTGTATTTTCTGTATTGCAATGATTTATATGATGGAATTTCTGCGTGACTGCCCGACACTGGATCAGGCAGTGCGTCAGGCGGATGAAGTGCGTATGATCGTGTTTACAGGAGAGATAGTCGTAGAGATCTTCTGTATTATTTTTCTGATCTACAGTAATAGTTTTCTAATGAAGAGAAGGCAAAAAGAGATAGGTCTTTATAATATTCTTGGACTGGAAAGAAATCACATTGGAATCGTAATGTTTCTTGAAACGATCATTACCTCAATAGGTTCACTTGCCGGCGGTATTGCAACCGGAATTATTGGAAGTAAGCTGGCGCTTCTTTTGCTGTTAAAGCTGCTTCATATCCCTTCAGTGCTCGGATTTTATATTTCAGTAAAGGGGATTTTTACCTGTCTGTTCATGTTTGGCATCGTATTTTTGATGATTCTGTTTCTGAACCTTGCGAAAATTCATTTAAGCCGTCCGGTAGAATTACTTCGCGGTAATAATACCGGAGAAAAAGAGCCGGCAGCAAAATGGCTTATGGCATTGATTGGTTTTATCTGCCTTGGTGCAGGCTATTACCTTGCGGTTACGACTGAATCTCCAATCAAGGCAATTACGATATTTCTTCTTGCTGTTATTCTTGTTATGGCAGGGACTTATCTGCTTTTTACCGCAGGAAGTATTGTGATTCTGAAGTTTCTCCGACTCAGAAAGAGTTTTTATTACAGGACTGGAAATTTTATCAGCATATCGGGAATGCTTTATCGAATGAAGCAGAACGCAATCGGTCTGGCAAGTATCTGTATACTAAGTACAGGTGTTCTGCTTATGATTTCCATGACAGTTTCCATTTATTTCGGAATGAATGATATTATGCTGAATCGCTATCCGTATGATGTTGATATGTCTGTTACCAGCATAAGCGAAGATGAATGTCAGACCGCAATAGAGGCTTTTGAAAAAGCTATTGCGGATAATAAAGTTCCGGTAGAAAAGTCTGTGGAGGAAATCTATCTGGATATCGTATGCAGCAAAAACGGTGATCAGATTCTGATAAAACCAGCAAATACTATTCGAAATTCTGATTCGGTACTGGTACTTTCTCTTTTGAATCAGGCAGAATATGAAAGACTTACAGGAATTTCTGCAAATCTTAAGGATGGTGAAATTTTTGCATGGTATCCTTCAGCTGTGCAGAAAGATTCAGTTACTGTTGATGAGACAGAATTTACAGTGAAAAAATGGCTGGATAAGAATCCCCTGACCTGTGGCGAAGATGCAGTCAGTGATAATGCAGTGCTGGTTGTTACAGATGAAGATTTTAAGAAATTTGATGAGATGCGTACAGAAATGTATAAAGGCGTTTCTTCTGCTCCTGCGGGAGAGGATCTGACACTTCATCTTGGTCTGGATATTACCGGTTCGGAGACAGATAAGATTGATTTTGGAACCCCGGTAATGGAGGTTGTTAAAGACTTGAAGAAAAACGGAGGCTTGTCAGAAAACTCATGGATAACTTCCGGAATCCGCCAGCAGGAATATGAGTCCTATTATGCGGATAATGGTTCTCTTTTGTTTATCGGAATCTTTCTCGGTTCTCTTTTCCTTATGGGAACAGCTATGATTATTTATTATAAACAGATTTCTGAAGGATATGAAGATCAGAAACGATTTGAGATCATGCAGAAGGTTGGATTAAGCCGCCGGGAGGTCAGAAGTTCTGTCCGCAGACAGATTCTGATGGTATTTTTCCTCCCGCTGTTAATGGCAATGCTTCATATTACCATGGCATTTCCAATGATCCGAAGAATGCTCCTGCTCTTTGGAATGACAAATACGAAGCTGTTTATTGGATGTACGGCGGGAACAGTATTGATCTTTGCTGTTGTGTATGGATTGATTTATCTTATGACGGCGCGTTCTTACTATCATATTGTAGAGAGAAAATAATTATTCAGCAGGCTAAACAATTACAATGAAAATAATATCAGGGTCAGAAGATAATTAAACCACTCGTGTTTATGCGATGAGATTTTGAAAACTTCTGACCCTGATATGATTGTGAGAATTTTGCAATTAATAAATAGAAAATTTCCAGTCAAAACGAACGAGAGTATTAATGCTTGTCGTCTAACAGCCTGTTTTTTTGCAGCCAGAGCATAAATCCAACACAGAGAATCAACTGCAATATAGAGGACATTGGTGTTGCCAGTCCGATATGGAACAGAGAGGTATTTGGCTGGATACTCATAATATAAGATATCGGCACTCTGATGCAGAATGCACCAAGAATTCCCTGTATCATAACTGAAGTAAACAGTAACGTTATCTGCACTTCAGCCTTATATTTCCACTGTCAGTCTGGATCACCAGATTTCCGCCCGTTCCTTTTTGTGTGTAAGAAATATCACAGTCATCCTGGTCTTCCACCATCTTACCGGTCAGCGCATCATCTACATTGATATCTCCCATATCAGTATTCACCTGTATGTTCCATGTGCGCATCACGTCTTCTTTACCAATAAAACAAAGATTACCCATATCCGTTTTCACTTTCAGATTATTGAAATCGCAATTTTTAAAAAATACATCTCCTGAATCCGTCTGAACGGCTCCATTTTCGATTTCGCATCCATTCAGCAATATATTGCTCATATCCGATTTAATATCTGCAAGCTTCCATTTCTGACCTTCCGGCACGTAAATTGTTACCACATTTTCATCTGTAGTAAGTGTTCCTTCACCCAAAAGACCCGACAAAAATCCGATATCAACATGATAATAAGTCTTCCCATCATTGTTATTTTCCTGAATCCTTAATTTACCATCCTTTACCTGATAACTGATCGGATCCTTTTTCTGATCGGATGCCCGATAAGAAATATAACAGTACTGATCATCTGAACTGACTACTTGCAGATTCATATCTGTCATGGAGATGTCTGCTGAGTCGAAATCATCAAGCTTTGTTTTCTCAAGAACCATCTCATTATCGCTTTTTTTTGCAGCTCCATCCATTTTGTTTAAATCTGCTGATTTCACATATTTACTTCCACCGCTCGCAACACCGATGCCCGTCAAAGCTGCACCACATACACAGCATCCGACTCCTACTGCAAGCCATGCCTTTGCCCATCTTTTCATCGTTCTAACCTCTCTCTCTTTCTGCCTGTGATCCGGCGTACCAGCTTCGCAATCAGCATGCTGCTCCATTTACATAGATATACGCACAACAGTACACCAAGGATGCCAGCGCCCACAGCCAACAGCCCACTTCCTGTAAGCATTGCAAAACCGCTCATAGAAAACGGAACTGCCAGTATACCGCGGATAAGGATTTTCCCGCCAATAAGCATCAGACATAAAACTACACATAACAAAATTGCAAATACACACACAACTAATGCAAGAACGACTGCAGCAAATGCTGCCAGAAGCGGAGCTCCTACCGGTGCTGCAAATAATACCAATAGCGCTATCCATACCACATGTTTTCCGGAACCTTTCTGTTCTGCTCTGGTCTGTCCATCTGTTTCATAATTCTGATGAGCTTCTATTTTCTTATTCAGAAGATTCGCCATCAGTTCTCTGGCAGCCTCCTTCGGCGTACCAAGTTCTTTCATCAGTTCTTCTGCTCCGTCCTCATCTGTCTCCTGAAAATACTCGGTAAAATATTCCATTGCATCTTCATAGTCCTGTCTCGGAAGCTTCCGCAGATATTTATGCAGCTGGTTTAAATATTCCTCTTTGCTCAACCTCTTATCCTCCCTTCAATAATTCCATCTACAGTGTCTTTGTAGATTTGCCATTCATTGCTCAGATATGCAATCTGTGCCTTGCCTTCTTCTGTAAGGGAATAGTATTTTCTCTTTCTTCCCTGATACTCCTGCGAATAGGTAGTCAGATATCCTGCAATTTGTAACTTCTTCAATATGGGATAGAGCGTAGATTCTTTAATGTCAGCAGCCTTCTTCAC
>ENA-OQIT01000099-OQIT01000099.1-human-gut-metagenome-genome-assembly--contig:-NODE-99-length-21036-cov-3.327180_pt1 | contig 21036 bp, 19 predicted proteins | sample MGYA00242587_ERZ504752 | MGnify/ENA primary metagenome ERZ504752 (study PRJEB26092, sample SAMD00036352) | human gut metagenome | host: Homo sapiens | study: EMG produced TPA metagenomics assembly of... | reverse complement strand
ACCAGATAAAAGAAAAAAGATATACAAATGAAGAAATTCAAAAGAAATTGAGCGAAAACTTCAAACAATTTTCAAAGGAATTGAAGGAAAAAGGTATTCAAATACAGGGAAATAGTGTTAAAATACACATAGGCAAAAAATCTGCGGTTGCAAAAGGGAGCTTATACCTGAATGAAGACATTGCAAAAAAAGCAGATACAGAAATATTAGAGATTGAAAGGAATAAGAAGGATGAGTCTTTCAGAACTGATGATTGATATACCGGCGGAGCACGAGAGAAATGTGTTCGGGCAGTTTGATGCGTATGCAAAAAAGCTGGAGCGGACGTTTCATGTGACACTGATCGCCAGAGAAGGCAAAGTGAAGATATTAGGTGAAGATAAAAATGCAGAGAAGGCAAGGCGGGTATTGGATCAGCTTGCTGCTCTGTCAAAAAGAGGAAATGAGATTACGGAACAGAATGTAGATTATGCCATGTCACTGGTCTATGAGGATCAGGAGGAGGCGATGGTGGAGATGGATCGGGAATTGATCTGTCACACATTGCAGGGAAAACCGATCAAACCGAAGACGCTGGGACAGAAGCGTTATGTAGATGCCATTCGGGAAGGAATGATCACGTTTGGGCTGGGACCTGCGGGAACCGGAAAGACCTATCTTGCCATGGCTATGGCGATCACAGCGTTTCAGAGAAATGAAGTGAGCCGTATTATCCTTACCAGGCCTGCGATAGAGGCAGGAGAAAAACTGGGATTTCTTCCGGGAGATCTTCAGAGCAAGATCGATCCCTATCTGCGTCCTCTTTATGATGCATTGTATCAGATCATGGGAGCGGAAAGTTTTGCAAAAAATTCAGAAAAAGGTCTGATCGAGGTTGCACCTCTTGCTTATATGAGAGGAAGAACACTGGACAATGCGTTTATCATTCTGGATGAGGCACAGAATACGACGCCGGCACAGATGAAAATGTTTCTGACAAGGATCGGATTTGGTTCCAAAGTCGTGATCACCGGAGATGCCACCCAAAAGGACCTTCCGGCAGGAACGGTTTCCGGTCTGGATGTAGCAGTCAAGGTGGTAAAAAATCTGGAGGGGATCAGCATCTGCACACTGACGAGCAAGGATGTGGTGCGGCACCCGCTTGTACAGAAGATCGTAAAGGCATATGAAGAGTATGAAAAGAATAGCACCCGTACAAAGGGCGGTACAAAAAGGAGAAAATCATGAGTTTGTATTTAGAAGAAGAAGGAGAAATCACACTTCCGTTTGAAACGAAAGAAGTGGCAGATCTGGTGGTGGAAGCCGCATTGGAATATGAGGGATGTCCTTATGAAGCAGAGATCAATCTGCTGCTGACCACAGACGATGAGATCCACCGGATGAACGAGGAGTTTCGTCAGATCGACCGGGCAACGGATGTTTTGTCGTTTCCGATGCTGGAATATGAGACTCCGGGAGATTTCTCGTTTGTGGAAGAGGAGGCCGAAGCATTTAATCCGGAATCTGGAGAACTGATGCTTGGTGACATTGTTATTTCCAAGGAGAAGGTACTTGCACAGGCAGAGGCCTATGGACACTCACCGAAACGGGAATTTGCATTTCTGATCGCACACAGTATGCTTCATTTGTTCGGATATGATCATATGGAAGAAGAGGAGCGTCTGGTCATGGAAGAAAGACAGCGTGAGATCATGGAAAAAGTCCAGATTTTAAGGGCGTGACGGAGGAGACGGATGGCAGATATACAGAAGAACAAAAGAAGAAAAAAACAGTCGAAAGAGAATGAATTTTTGATACAGGGAGCAATCCTTGCAGCGGCGGCAGTGATTGTAAAGATCATCGGGGCATTGTACCGGATTCCGCTGACCAATATTATCGGAGATGAGGGAAACGGATTTCTCGGATATGCATATGAGATTTATGCGATGGCACTGATGCTGTCCTCCTTCAGTCTTCCGATCGCGGTATCCAAGCTGGTCTCCACAAAGATGGCGATGCACCAGCCAAGAAACGCCTTTCGAATTTTTAAATGTGCAATGATGTTTGCGGTTTCCGTGGGGGCAGTTGTGGCACTGGCAATCTTTCTGGGGGCAGATATGATCTCCAGACATCTGATGGAATCGCCGCTTAGTGTCTATACACTCAAGGTGCTGGCTCCGGCGCTGTTTATCGTGGCAGTGCTCGGTGTAATGCGCGGATATTTTCAGGGAATGGGAACTATGGTTCCGACTGCGATCTCCCAGGTTTTGGAGCAGATCATCAATGCAACAGTCAATATCGTAGGAGCCAGCATCATGATCAAAGTGGGGATGGCAGCTGCGAAAAAGCAGGACAATCCTTTGCTTGAACCGGCCTATGGGGCAGCGGGAGGAACGGCGGGAACGGCTACGGGAGCACTGGTCGCACTGTTGTTTTTGATGTTTGTGTTTGTACTGTTTCAAAAAGTGATGATGCGGCAGATGAGAAGAGACCGCACGAAACATCAGGATGGATATGGGCAGATTTTGAAGGTTCTTCTTTTGACGATCGCCCCGATCCTGTTCAGTACGGCAATCTATAATATCAATCAGATTATTGACCTGACCTTGTTTGCAAAGATCATGGCAGCACAGGGAGTTACCTTGAAAGAATATATCATTCCACAGGGAATTTACACAGGAAAATACAATACGTTGATCAACATCCCGCTTGCGATGGCGAACGGACTTGCAGCATCTGTTATTCCGGCACTGACAGCGGCAGTTGCCTCCAGAAACCGGACGCAGATGCAGAATAAGATCAATCAGACGATCCGTCTTACCATGCTGATCGCGATTCCTTGTTTTGTGGGATTTGTGGTACTGGCATCGCCGATCATGCAGTTCCTTTACGGAGATTCCAGAACGGAGCCTGCACTGATGCTGGCATCCGGGGCGATCACAGTTGTGTTGTACAGTTCCTCAACAGTTACAAACTCGATTCTGCAGGGACTGGACCGGCTGACTGCACCGGCAAAGAATGCGCTGATTTCACTGGGGATCCATCTTGTGGCAGTCCTTTTGATGCTGGTTGTTTTCAAATGGGGGATTTATTCTCTCGTATTCAGTAATGTGATCTTCAGTTTTTGTATGTGTGTACTGAATATGAAGGATGTATATAAGGCAAGTGGATTCAGACAGGATTTCAAGACCTGTTATATCAAGCCGTTTCTGGCAGCTTTGATCATGGGAGTGGCGGCATTTGTGTCCAATAAGCTTCTTAGCGCCCTGATGCCGGGAAGATTTCTGGCAAATGGACTTTCTATCATCATTGCCATGCTGGTGTACGCAGTGGCGGTGATCCGGGTAGGAACGCTTTCCGAGTCAGATATGCTGGCACTTCCAATGGGCGGACGGATCTTAAGAGTCTGCAAACGTTTTAAGATTTTTCCACAGGAGAGAGACCTGGACGATGATGATGACATTGAATATCTGGATTGACAAAATCAAGTGAACTGAATAAAACCGGTACAAAGAGCCAATACTGTATGAAAAAAGGAGTCGGACTTTTATGAAGAAGAAATACTGTATTGGCTTTTTTGTGGTCTTGTTTGTGTTTGTCAGTCTGCTCGGAATCGGATATCAGGTGAGTTACCAGTATGTGATGGACAGGCAGATGGCGCGGCAGCAGGATAAACAGCAAAGAAGTGTTGCCGTGAAAGGGGAAGCAGAAAAAAATGAAGGATATTATCTGGCAGAGCTGCATGGCTATGTGGTCGTCTATCTGTCTGATCAATCTACAATTTATGAATTTACAGACATTCCGTTTGAAGAACTGCCGAAAGAAGTGCAGACAAATGTAAAGCAAAAAAAATATGTTGAAACAGAGGAGGAACTTTACGCATTTCTGGAAAATTATTCCAGCTAAAAAACAGCGGGGTAGACGAAAATCGAGAAATAGTGTAAGATGGAGAAAGAATTTTTGGGAAAGGATAAGATTATGGACGAACAAAAGGTAAAAAGAATCAATGAACTGTATAGAAAATCAAAAGCAGAAGGACTGACTGATGCGGAAAAGAAAGAACAAAAGATTCTCAGGCAGGAATATATTGATGCATTCAAACGCAATTTGAGAAGTCAGCTCAATAATATTGATGTGGAAGAAAAAGACGGTACAATCGTCAATCTGGGAGAGAAATTTGGAAACAAAGCGGGACATTAGAAAACAGATGTTATGCGCCAGAGACCGGCTGACAGACAGAGAGTGGGAGACATACAGTGACAGGATCACAGAGCAGGTTGTCTCCCATCCTTTATTTGTGCAGGCGAAAGAAATCTGGTGTTATGTATCTATAGGAAAAGAAGTGTGTACAGAACAAATTCTGGTAAGTGCGTGGAGAGCGGGAAAAAGAACCGCAGTGCCTAAAGTGACCGGAAAACGGGAGATGAAGTTTTACTACATAGAATCGTTGAATGATCTGGAAACAGGAGCGTTTGGAATTTTGGAGCCGAAAGAAGAGAAAAAAGGGGCAGACTGCTGCCTGGAAAAATCGGATCTCTTGATGCTTGTTCCCGGCGTTTCGTTCGATCCGGCGGGAAGAAGGATCGGATATGGAGGAGGATTTTACGACACGTATCTTCAGAAAATGGAAGGATGCCATACGTTTGGACTTGCGTTTGAGGTGCAGATGGCAGATCAGATTCCTGCTGAGGCACATGACATTCGGATGGAATATGTGATGACAGAAAAGAGGTGCTGGAAATGCTGACAGGATTACCGAAAGATCCGATACTTCTTCTAAGCGTGGTAAATACAAAACTGAGAGATTATTATCCAAGCCTGGATGCTCTCTGTGATGATATGGACGTTTCAAGAGAAGTGCTGGAGGAAAAACTCGGCATGATCGACTACAGATACGATGCAGAAAAAAATCAGTTTGAATAGTGGATGAAAGGTAAGGCAGGGAAATATCCCTGTCTTTTGAAATTTTATAAACTTAGAAGGTTTTACTGGATAAATGCAGGAAATTAATGCTATAATATTTCGGACTGCATGCAATGTGCAGACGGCTTCAGTGTTTTGGCTTAATAAGGAACAATGTGCAATTCATTGGCAGCTTATCCCTGAGGTAAGGCGGACAAAATTTCAGATACCATTGCAGAGAATTCTGTGAGAAGGTGAAATAGCGGGAGATGCCAAGCCCTAAGACTTGCTGAAGTCATCTTACGATTTCTTGATAAGAAGAAAGAGAAAGGGGACGAGGTAGATGAAGACCTGATCATGACCTTTTATCAATAGAGCAACTGGGATAAAATTGATAAAGAAAGGTCAAAGTTTATGAAAAAGAAAATAGTAAGCTGCATCCTGTGTGCAGCAGCGACGATATCTCTTGTTTCCGGATGTGGAAGCAATAAGGAGACAGAAACTGATAAAAAAGAAGCTCATGCAGAAAAATCGGTACAATCAGAAGATCGTAATTATGAACCGGTTACAATTCAGCTGAATCTGGAGCGATCCGGGCTGGGAAAAAATGTAGAGTATACCTTTAAGCAAAAACCGGATCATGTGGTTGCTTCCGGAGATCAGATGGCAGATTTGTTTTTTGATCTGGGCTTAGAGGAGCAGATGGCCGGATACACGAAAGGGAGTTGCTGGAGTCTTGTCTCGGAATATCCTGCAAGAGATTCTGTACCACAGATCGCAGAACCCGGAGTGAACCTGTCATCTGTTTCAAAGGAAGAACTGCTTGCTACAGGCTGTGATTTTCTGATCGGCTGGGATTCCGTATTTTCAGATAAAAATTTCAGTACAGAATTCTGTGACGAAAATGGAATTGCCATGTATTTCCCATATGTATGCTCAGACAGTGCCACATTTGAAGATTTGTACAAAGACTATGAGACACTGGGCAAGATTTTTCAAGTGGAAGAAACTGCAGAGCAGAAAATACAAAAAATGAAGGATACACTTCAGGATGTGAAAGAGGCGCTTGGAGAAGATGCATACAAGAACCCGAAAAAAGTGTTTGTCTATGATTCGGGAGAAGATGCCCCTTTTACAGCATGCCAGGGGATGCCGGGAGATATTTTGAAATCGGCAGGCGCCATCTCTATTTTTAATGACATTGAAGCCGGGTGGGCAACCCCTTCCTGGGAAGAAGTGGTAGAACGTGATCCGGATGCAATCCTCCTTTTAGACTATGATGGAGATGTAGAAGAAAAGGCAGAATTTCTTCGCACCAATGCTGCAACAAAAAGATTTAAGGGCAATCAAAGAAGGAAAAATCTATTCTGCATGCTGTGCAGACATGCAGGGCTCTGCCGGATCAGCAGCTGCAGTTGAAGAAATTGCAAAGCAGTTATATCCAGATTGTTTTCAATAGGAAAGGGAGTTCTTCTATTACATGAAAGAATTAAATAAAAGACAGAAAAGAGTAAGGCACCTGTCCCTGTTTTGCGCTGTATTTGTGTGCAGTGTTTTAGCGGTAGGTTGTTCCGTTTCCTTTGGAGCTGTCAAGATTCACCCTTTTGAAGTATTTCGTATTATTATGAACCATCTGTCAGGGCGGGAGATATTTTTCCCGACATGGGAAACCAATATGGAAACAATTATCTGGAATATCCGACTTCCAAGAGTTGTGCTTGCGTGGTTTGTAGGTGCCGGACTTTCTGTGTGTGGAGTACTGATGCAGGCGTTGACAAAAAATGCTCTGGCAGATCCTTATGTACTTGGTATTTCTTCCGGAGCTTCAGCAGGAGCGGTATGTGCCATCATCACAGGCTGTTTTCATTTTGCAGGCGGATACGGAACCATGTTTGGAGCAATTTGCGGAGCGGCCCTGGCAATTGTATTATCCATGGCGATTGCAACATATAAGGGAACCGTTACTTCGACACAGCTGATCCTGGCGGGGATTGCGACTTCTGCGTTGTTTAGCGGGATCACCAATCTGATCATTTACGGGTATCATACCGGATCGGATAAGACAAAGACAGCACAATACTGGATGGTAGGTTCTTTGAGTGGCGCAAGCTGGGAGAAAGTCAAATATGTTGCAGCTGCTTTTCTGATTACAGTCTGCATCATTCTTCTTTTTACAAGAGAACTGGATATGCTGCTTTTGGGAGATGGCACTGCTGAGAATCTGGGAGTCAATGTAACAAGAATCAAAATGGTTGTGATCATCATGGCTGCCGTATTGACCGGAATTGTGGTCTCTGTCAGTGGAGTGATCGGCTTTATCGGGCTTGTTGTTCCACATATTGCGAGAAGAATGGTAGGATCACGGCATACGATAGTATTACCGTTTGTAATTGTTTTGGGCGGATTGTTTACTGTACTGGCAGATTTTCTCTCGCGGGTGATCGTTGCACCGGAGGAGCTCCCAATCGGAATTATTGCGGCTTTGTCCGGCGCACCGTTTTTCCTGTATCTGATCCGCAGGGGAAGGAGGAAGAGCACATGAACCATAGCTTTTTGACAGTTCGCGGATTGGACTACAGTATTGATGGAACCGAGATTCTGCAGGATGTTTCTCTGGAAGTACCGGAAGGCACTTTTGTCGGGCTGATTGGTCCCAATGGCTGCGGAAAATCAACGTTGCTGAAAAACATATACAAAACGTACAGACCACAGAAAGATACCGTTTATATCGACGGGAAGGATGTTGTTTCGCTGTCAGCGAAAGAGATGGCAAGACAAGCAGCAGTTGTCGCACAGGAAAATCAGACCGAATTTGATCTGGAAGTGCTTGATATGGTTATGTATGGACGCTATGCACATCGTAGTTTTAGAAAGAAACAGAAGAGGATCTTGACATCTGCAGGCGTTTTTTTAGAAGAAGTGGGACTGAAAGGATACGAAAACCGCTCTTTTTTCAGCTTGTCCGGAGGAGAAAAACAAAAGGGTGCTCATGGCAAGAACGCTTGCTCAGGAGAGCAGACTGATTCTCCTGGATGAGCCGACGAATCATCTGGATATCCGGTTTCAATATCTGTTGATGGAGATCTTAAAGAAACAGGATGCGACGATTTTTTCTTCCGTTCATGATCTGAATATTGCAGCCATGTACTGCGACAGAATTTTACTTATGGATCGGGGGAGGATCATCAAAGCGGGAACACCCGAAGAGATTCTTACCGAGGAAAATATTTTACAAATTTTTGGAATCCATGCGCAGATCACGAAAAATCCGATTACGCAAAAGATACAAGTGTATTATATTCCGAAAGGATAACAGAGGATTGTTTTATCTTGAAAAACCAAATGGATTCGATTATAATGAAAGCTCATATGGAATGCTAAGATATACGAAGAGATAGAGAGGAAGACAATTCATGTTGGAGAAGAAACAAACGAAGAAGATAGAAGAGATTTTAACTGAAATCGATCTGGAACAGCCGGCTCCGGCAGAGGAACCTATGCGCCAGTATTATTTTATGGAAAAAGCACGCCGTCTTGTCAAGACCCAGGCGGAAACCCTGGGACGTCCGCTGACCTTTCATGTAACAACATTTGGCTGCCAGATGAACGCAAGGGATTCGGAGAAGCTGACCGGAATTCTGGAGCAGATTGGATATGTGGAAGAGGAAGAAGAGAATCAGGCAGATTTCGTAATCTACAATACCTGTACGGTGCGTGAAAATGCCAATCAGAAGGTATATGGACATTTGGGACAGCTCAACCGTGTGAAAAAGAAAAATCCGCATATGCTGATCGGACTCTGCGGATGTATGATGCAGGAGCCGGAAGTAGTCGAGAAGTTAAAGAAAAGCTATCGGTTTGTGGATCTGATCTTCGGAACGCACAATATTTTTAAATTCGCAGAGCTGGTTGCCACAAGACTGGAATCTGATCGGATGGTGATCGATATTTGGAAGGACACAGACAAGATCGTAGAAGATCTTCCGAGTGAGCGGAAGTTCTCATTCAAATCAGGGGTCAATATCATGTTTGGATGCAACAATTTCTGCAGCTACTGTATCGTGCCGTATGTGCGCGGACGGGAGCGCAGCCGGAATCCGAAAGATATTATCCGGGAGATCGAGAGCCTGGTTGCAGACGGAGTGGTGGAAGTGATGCTTCTGGGACAGAATGTCAATTCTTATGGAAAGACGCTGGAAGAACCGATGACATTTGCACAGCTTTTACAGGAAATCGAGAAAATCGAAGGACTGGAGCGTATCCGTTTTATGACCTCCCATCCGAAGGATCTCTCCGATGAATTGATCGAGGTGATGGCGCAGTCCCAAAAAATCTGCAAGCATCTGCATCTTCCGGTGCAGTCCGGAAGCACGCGGATCCTGGAAAAGATGAACCGGCGCTATACAAAGGAACACTATCTTGGACTGGTGGAGAAGATCAAAGCAGCAGTTCCGGATATTTCCCTGACAACGGATATCATTGTCGGATTTCCGGGAGAGACAGAAGAAGATTTTCAGGAGACGCTGGATGTGGTGCGAAAGGTTCGCTATGACAGCGCATTTACCTTTATTTATTCAAAACGGACCGGAACTCCGGCAGCAGTGCTGGAGGAACAGGTTCCGGAAGAGATTGTCAAAGACCGCTTTGACCGTCTGTTAAAAGAAGTACAGAGTATTTCCGCCGAAGTGTGCAGTGTGCATACCAAAACGGTACAGCGTGTGCTTGTAGAGTCAGTCAATGATCATGATGATTCACTTGTGACAGGAAGAATGAGCAATAATCTCCTGGTTCATTTCCCGGGAGAGAAAGATCTGGTTGGAAAACTGGTGGATGTCCGTCTTGATACTTGCAAAGGATTTTATTATCTCGGTGAAATGGTAGCATCCATCCGGGTATAATCTGGCAAAAAACGCCCAAACTATCTGTATGAGTCGAAAAGACCTGCAGACAGGGAGGGCGCTTTTTGTGAAAAAAATGGAGCGAAAATTTATTTTTATGGGCTTTGGGAGGCAGTCTTTATTATGGATTTGAAGTTTTCTTCCGGGGATTTTCTCACTGGAGTATGTTCGTGCTTGGAGGAATCTGTCTTTTATTTTGTGCCAAACAGGGACTTTGGACCGGATGGAGGGAGCCGTTATGGAAACAGGTGCTCTGGTGTACAATCTTTGTGACAGCAGCGGAATTTATCACGGGAATGATCGTGAATCAGTGGCTTGGATGGAATGTATGGGATTATACAGGAAGAAAATGGCAGCTGTTCGGTCAGATCTGTCTGCCGTTTACCATTATTTTTTCCGCACTGTGCGTGATCGGCATTCTGCTCTCCGGGTATCTTCTTTATTGGTTATACGGGGAAGAAAAACCACATTTTCACGTGCTTTAGGAAGTTGGAAGGCGGACAAAATTGGATCTGGTACATTGAACTGAATTTCCAAAGATGCTATAATGGCAAAGAAAAAAATACACAAAGGAGAAAAACGTGTGGCAGAATTAACACCAATGATGCAGCAGTATATCGAGACAAAAAACAGTATCAGGACTGCATCTTATTTTATAGATTAGGCGATTTTTTATGAAATGTTTTTTTGAGGATGCCCTGACTGCATCCAGGGAACTGGAGATTACACTGACCGGAAAAAACTGCGGGCAGGAAGAAAAAGCTCCCATGTGCGGAGTTCCATATCATGCAGTGGAAGGATATCTGAACAAGCTGGTGTCTAAAGGGTATAAAGTGGCGATCTGCGAACAGGTGGAAGATCCAAAACAGGCGAAAGGAATCGTAAAGCGTGAGGTTGTACGGATCGTGACACCGGGGACAAATCTGGACACCCAGGCACTGGATGAGACAAAGAACAATTATATCATGTGTATTGTCTACATTGCAGACCGGTATGGGCTTTCCATCGCGGATGTAACGACCGGAGATTATTTTGTAACAGAGCTGGAGGAAAGTGCAAAGCTTTTGGATGAGATCTATCGTTTTATGCCGTCTGAGATCATCTGTAACGAGTCTTATTATATGAGCGGCATGGATCTGGATGATTTAAAAGACCGCCTGGGAATTACAATCTACTCTCTGGATTCGTGGTATTTTGATGATGCGGTCTGCAGACAGAAACTGCTGGAGCATTTCAAAGTAGCATCTTTTGCCGGGCTTGGGCTCGAAGATTATGACTGTGGGATCATCAGTGCCGGGGCGCTTCTGCAGTATTTATACGAAACTCAGAAAAATTCCCTGGCTCAGCTGACACATATTACGGCATATACGACAGGAAAATATATGATGCTGGACAGTTCCACAAGAAGAAACCTGGAACTGTGTGAAACACTGCGCGAAAAGCAGAAGAGAGGCTCTCTTCTCTGGGTGCTTGATAAGACAAAAACAGCAATGGGTGCGCGTATGCTGCGAAAGTACGTGGAGCAGCCGCTGATTGAGAAAAAAGAAATCCTTCGGCGGCTGGATGCTGTGGAGGAATTGAAAGAGCAGGCGATCTGCAGAGAAGAGATCCGGGAATATCTCTCACCGGTTTACGATCTGGAGCGTCTGGTGACGAAGATTACATATGGTTCTGCGAACCCGAGGGATCTGACTGCATTTGGAAGCTCTCTGACGATGCTTCCGCCGATCTGCTGTATTATGGAGGATCTGCGTGCCCCTCTTTTGGAGGAGATAAAAGAAGAACTGGATCCGCTGGAGGATATTTCTGCGCTGATCAAAGAAGCGATTGCAGAAGAGCCGCCTCTTGCGATGAAAGAAGGCGGGATTATCCGGGATGGCTATAGCGAAGAGGTGGATACTCTGCGCCGCGCAAAATCAGAAGGAAAGGACTGGCTTGCAAAGCTGGAATCAGAAGAACGGGAAAAGACCGGGATCAAAAATCTGAAGATCAAGTACAACAAAGTGTTTGGATATTATCTGGAAGTGACGAATTCATTTAAGGATATGGTTCCGGATTATTATACGAGGAAACAGACACTTGCCAACGCAGAGCGTTACATTATCCCGGAATTAAAAGAACTGGAAGATACCATTCTTGGTGCAGAAGACAAACTGTATGCGCTGGAATATGAGATTTATTGTGATGTCCGCAATCAGATCGCTGCCCAGGTGGAGCGCATCCAGACGACTGCGAAAGCGATCGCAAAAGTGGATGTGTTTGCATCGCTTGCTCTGGTGGCAGAACGCAGCAATTATGTGCGTCCGAAGATCAATGAACAAGGTGTGATCGATATCAAGGACGGACGGCATCCTGTGGTGGAAAAGATGATCCCAAACGATATGTTTATCAGCAACGATACCTATCTGGATGATAAAAAACAGCGGATTTCCATTATCACGGGACCGAATATGGCTGGAAAGTCTACGTATATGAGACAGGCGGCGCTGATCGTTTTAATGGCACAGCTTGGATCTTTTGTTCCGGCATCCAGTGCTAATATCGGTCTGGTGGATCGCATTTTCACCCGTGTGGGGGCATCCGATGATCTGGCATCCGGACAGAGTACCTTTATGGTAGAGATGACAGAGGTTGCCAATATTCTCAGAAATGCCACATCTAAGAGCCTTCTGATCCTGGATGAGATCGGAAGAGGAACCAGTACCTTTGACGGATTGTCCATTGCCTGGGCAGTCGTGGAGTATATCAGCGACAACAAACTGCTTGGTGCGAAGACACTTTTTGCGACACACTACCATGAGCTGACAGAGTTGGAGGGCAAGATTCACAATGTCAACAATTACTGTATTGCGGTAAAGGAAAAGGGAGACGATATTGTGTTCCTTCGCAAGATCGTAAAAGGCGGAGCGGATAAGAGCTATGGAATCCAGGTGGCAAAGCTGGCGGGAGTTCCGGATGTTGTGATCACACGCGCAAAAGAGATCGTGGAAGAGCTGAGTGATGAGGATATTACGACCAGAGTCAGTGAGATCGCATCCAGAGAAAAAGAGCAGAAGAAAAAACAGAAGACGAAAAAATATGACGAGGTGGATATGGCGCAGATGTCATTGTTTGATACGGTAAAAGACGATGACGTTCTGGAAGAATTAAAGAGCATTGATGTGGGAAATCTGACGCCTGTCGATGCACTCAATACCATTTATCGTCTGCAGAATAAACTAAAGAACCGCTGGTAGAAAGTAAAGGAGAACACAGATGCCGCAGATTCAGGTTTTAGATCAGATTACAATAGATAAGATCGCCGCAGGTGAAGTGATTGAGCGGCCGGCGTCGATCGTCAAAGAACTCGTAGAAAATTCCATTGATGCAAAAGCTGCCTCCGTTACCGTGGAGATTCAGGATGGAGGGATTTCTTGATCCGCGTCACGGACAATGGAAGCGGGATTGAACGGGAAGATATCCGCAATGCATTTTGCGTCATTCCACGAGCAAGATCCGCAAAGTGGAAGATCTGGCACATATTGCATCACTCGGATTTCGGGGAGAAGCACTTTCCAGTATCTCTGCGGTGACCAGGACGGAGCTGATCACCAAGACGAAGGAGGATACATTTGGAACCCGCTATGTGATCGAAGGCGGAGTGGAGCAGAGTCTGGAGGATGCCGGGGCACCGGACGGGACGACCTTCCTTGTGCGGCAGTTGTTTTATAATGTGCCTGCCAGACGGAAGTTTCTAAAAACACCGATGACAGAGGCCGGGCATGTACAGGATCTCGCTCCATGCGCCTTGCACTTTCTCACCCGGAGGTTGCATTTACTTTTATCAATAACGGACAGACAAAAATGCGGACATCTGGAAATGGAAAATTAAAGGATGTAATCTACAGCATTTACGGGAGAGAGGCCGCGGCAAATCTGATCGAACTGGATTATTCCATGGATGGTCTGGTGATGAAAGGATATCTTGGAAAACCGGTGATCACCAGAGGAAACCGGAATTTTGAAAATTATTTTGTAAACGGGCGGTATGTGAAAAATGCGATGCTCTCCAAAGCAATCGAAGATGCATACAAGGACTTTCTCATGCAGCACAAGTTTCCGTTCGTAGTCATCCACTTTCAGGTGGATGGTGAGAAAATCGATGTAAATGTGCATCCGACCAAAATGGAAATGCGGTTTCAGAGGCAGCAGGATGTCTATAATATTGTGTATGAGGGGGTTCATAGAACCCTTCTGGAGCCGGAACTCATTCCTCAGGTGGAGGCGCCGGCTCCAAAAGTAATTTCACAGCCAAAGAGCGAAAGTCCGTTTTTATTAAAGCCCAAAACAGCACCGCAGCCAATGGAGAAAAAGCCAGAAGAAAAAGAAGAGCCCCATGACGAAGCATATTTCATGAAGAAGATGAAGGAGAGAGTGCTTTCCTATCATCAGCGCAATTCTTCGGCAGAAGTCGCAAAAAAAGAGCAGATCTTCCGGCCGCAGGCTCAGGCGGAGAGAATCAAAGATGCACTTGCCCGTGCAAAGGAAGTGGAGAAGCAGCCGCAAAAGCAGGCAGAAGAACAGCCGGAATTGATCCGGGAAACACCTGTCTATGAAACGAAGCCTGTAACAGAAGAAAAAGCAGAGCAGTTAAATTTGTTTGAGGAGCATCTTCTGAAACGGGAGAAGAAAGCAGAGTACAAGCTGATCGGGCAGGTATTTGAGACATACTGGCTGGTGGAATTTGAGAACAGTCTGTATATCATTGATCAACATGCTGCTCATGAGCGGGTGTTATATGAACGCACGTTAAAAGAGATGAAGAACAGAGAATTTACCGCTCAGTATTTAAGTCCGCCGATCATCCTGAGCCTGTCTATGCAGGAGGCGCAGGTGCTGAATGAAAATATGGACCGGTTTACAAGGATCGGATTTGAGATCGAACCGTTTGGCGGAGAGGAATATGCAGTGCGCGCCATTCCGGACAATTTGTTTGGAATCGCCAAAAAAGAGCTGCTGTTGGAAATGCTGGACGATCTGACAGATGGGATCAGCACCTCCATGACACCGGAGCTTATTGATGAGAAAGTGGCATCTATGTCATGTAAAGCAGCGGTGAAAGGCAATAACCGGCTTTCCGCGCAGGAGGCGGACGCACTGATCGGGGAACTGTTATTGCTGGAGAATCCATATCACTGCCCGCATGGACGTCCGACGATCATCGCAATGACACAGCGGGAACTGGAAAAGAAATTTAAGAGGATTGTATAGATGAAGAAACCATTGATTATATTGACCGGTCCTACAGCGGTTGGAAAAACCGCTGCTTCAATCGGACTTGCCAAAGCGATTGGCGGAGAAATCATTTCCGCAGATTCCATGCAGGTCTACCGGCATATGGATATCGGATCTGCAAAGATTCGGTCAAAAGAGATGCAAGGGATCTCGCACCATCTGATCGATGTGCTGGAGCCGGAGGAAGAGTTCCATGTGGTGAAATTCCAGCAGATGGCAAAAGAAGCGCTGGATGGGATCTATCAGAGAGGACATATCCCTATTGTTGTAGGTGGAACCGGGTTTTATATCCAGGCTCTGTTGTATGACATTTCGTTTGAAGACAATGAGGAGGATCATTCCTACCGGAAAGAGCTGGAAGAACTGGCACAGGAAGAAGGTGCAGAAAAGCTGCATCAGATGCTGCGGCAGGTGGATGAAAAGGCGGCGCTTGAAATTCATGCCAACAATGTAAAACGTGTGATCCGTGCCCTGGAATTCTATCATCAGACCGGTGAAAAGATTTCCGAACACAATGCCAAAGAACGGGAAAAAGAATCTGCCTATAATTCTGCCTATTTTGTGTTGAATGATGACCGGGCCAATCTTTATGAGCGAATCAACAAAAGAGTGGATGCTATGTTTGAGGAGGGACTTGTAGAAGAAGTTACGGCGCTTCAAGAACGTGGCTATACAAGAGGGATGGTGTCCATGCAGGGGCTGGGATACAAAGAGATTTTTGCTTATCTGGACGGGGAATGTACGCTGGAAGAGGCAAAAGAAATTATCAAAAGAGATACCAGACATTTTGCAAAACGTCAGATCACCTGGTTTAAACGGGAACGGGATGTGATCTGGATCAACAAGCAGGAATATGGATATCAGGAAGAAAAGATACTGGAGAGAATTCTGAAAGAATTAAAGGTTCGGGAGATCTTTCCACAGAAAGAAGAGGAAATAAAATGAGAGAGTGTATGACAGAGACGATGTATGAGAAGCTGGGGATTTCGAAGGAAGTTTACGAGTTTGGACAGACAATAGAGGCGGGATTAAAGGAACGGTTCTCACAGATGGATGAAGTGGCAGAGTACAATCAGTTAAAGGTGCTCCATGCCATGCAGGAAAATAAGGTCAGTGAGGGGTGTTTCAACTACGCCAGCGGGTATGGCTACAACGATATGGGAAGAGACACACTGGAGCAGGTATACGCCAGTACATTCCATACAGAAGCGGCATTGGTTCGTCCGCAGATTACCTGTGGAACGCACGCCCTTGCCCTTGCCCTTGCAGCAAACTTACGTCCGGGAGACGAACTGCTCTCGCCGGTGGGAAAACCATATGATACGCTGGAGGAAGTGATCGGGATTCGCCCGTCAAAAGGTTCTCTGGCAGAGTATGGGATCACATACCGTCAGGTGGAGCTTTTGGAAGACGGTTATTTTGATTATCCTGCAATCAGGGAGGCAATCAATGAGCGGACGAAACTGGTGACGATCCAGCGATCCAAGGGATATCAGACAAGACCAAGCTATTCCGTGGAGAAGATCGGAGAGCTGATCGCCTTTATCAAGGAGATCAAGCCGGATGTGATCTGTATGGTGGACAACTGTTATGGAGAATTTGTAGAAAAGATTGAACCAAGTGATGTGGGAGCGGACATGATCGTTGGTTCCCTGATCAAAAATCCTGGAGGCGGTCTGGCGCCGATCGGGGGCTATATTGCGGGAAGAGAAGATCTGATCGAGAACTGCGGATACCGTCTGACTTCTCCGGGACTCGGAAAAGAGGTGGGAGCATCTCTCGGTGTCATGCAGTCGTTCTATCAGGGATTTTTCCTGGCGCCGACTGTAGTCAACAGTGCGGTAAAAGGTGCGGTGTTTGCGGCAAATATTTATGAAAGACTGGGATATGGAGTGATTCCGAACGGAACAGAGTCCAGACATGATATTATCCAGGCCGTGGAGCTTGGCAGTGCAGAGGGTGTGATCGCATTCTGTAAGGGAATTCAGGCGGCGGCGCCTGTGGACAGCTATGTCAGTCCGGAACCGTGGGCAATGCCGGGATATGACAGTGATGTGATCATGGCGGCAGGTGCGTTCGTGCAGGGTTCTTCTATTGAATTAAGTGCAGATGGACCGATTAAACCACCGTATGCAGTTTATTTCCAGGGCGGACTGACCTGGCCGCATGCAAAGCTTGGAATTTTAAAATCACTGCAGAATATGATCGATGCAGGAGTGATTGAACTGGAACGATTAAAATAAAACCAAAAGGAGAGACCATGAGAAAAGTTGTTGTGATCGGCGCAGGAGCAGCCGGGATGATGGCGGCTATTTCGGCAGCAGAGCACGGCGCACATACAGTTGTGCTGGAGCATAAAGACCGGGTGGGAAAGAAGATCCTTTCCACCGGGAACGGAAGATGCAATTTTACAAATCTTGTACAGACACCTCAGTGTTATCGCAGTGATGATCCTAAGTTTCCGTGGCGGGTCATCACACAGTTTGATGAGAAAAAGACAGTGGAGTTTTTCCAGAACATCGGTGTATATGCGAAAAACAGAAACGGATATCTCTATCCAAACTCGGATCAGGCCGGTGCGGTTTTAGATTCCCTTCGCATGGAGATGGAGCGGCTTTGTGTGGAAGTGCACACAGAGACAGAAGTTCTGGAAATCATTCCGAAAAAGAACCGGTTTGTCATCCGAACCGGAAATGGGAATGTGACCGCAGACCGGGTGATCCTGGCAGCAGGATCCAAGGCGGCTCCTGTTACAGGTTCTGATGGTTCCGGATATGCGATCGCAAAAAAAATGGGACACCGGATCGTCCCGGTACTTCCGGCGTTGGTACAGCTTAAATGCAAGGGAAAATTCTTTCAGAGTATCGCCGGAGTGCGCATACAGGGATGTGTATCTTTATATGTGGATGGGGACTGTGTTTGTCGGGATACCGGAGAAATTCAGCTGACGCAGTATGGTATTTCCGGGATTCCGGTATTTCAGGTCAGTCGTTTTGCAGCAAAGGCGCTTTACAACAAACAGGAAGTAACAGCGGTCTTAAATTTTATGCCTCAGATGTCTGAGGAAGAGTTTACAGTATTTCTGGCAGAGCGTGCGAGACTTCGGCCGCAAAAGACGGCAGAAGAATTCTTAACCGGGCTGTTTCACAAAAAAATGATTGCTCTGTGGGTCAAATGTAGTCGCATTTCCAAAGAAAAGCCGGTGGGAACATATTCTGAGGAAGAACTAAGAACGCTTGTCCGTCTGATTCAGCAGTTTGAGGTGAATGTGGAAGGGACAAATTCGTTTGAACAGGCTCAGGTATGCTGCGGCGGAGTCTCTACAGAAGAAGTGAAGGAAGATACCCTGGAGTCAAGTTATGTACCGGGCGTTTATTTTGCCGGAGAGATACTGGATGTGGATGGGATCTGCGGCGGATATAATCTGCAGTGGGCATGGTCCAGCGGATGGATTGCAGGAAGAGAGGCAGCAGATGTTACGAATTAATCAGTTAAAATTAAAAGTAGGACACAGCGAAGAACAGCTAAAGAAAAAACTGGTACGGGAATTGAAGATCCGTCCGGAAGAGCTGCAGAAATTTGAAATCCGCAGACAGTCCATAGATGCGCGGAAAAAGCCGGAACTGTACTATGTATACAGTATCGATGTACAGGTGAAAAAAGAAAAAGAGGTACTCAAAAAACAATCCAAAGAATGTTCAGAAGACACAGGATGTGTACTATCAGATGCCAAAACTGGAAGGAGAAACACCGAAAAAGCGTCCGGTTGTTGTAGGAAGCGGCCCTGCAGGTCTGTTTTGTGCATGGATCCTTGCCTTGGCAGGATGTAGACCAATCCTTCTGGAGCGGGGTGCCTGTGTAGAGGAAAGACAGCGTGATGTAGAGGAATTCTGGAAAAGCGGGATTTTAAATCCAATGTCGAATGTACAGTTCGGAGAGGGAGGCGCCGGAACTTTTTCGGATGGAAAGCTCAACACATTGGTCAAAGATACATCCGGGCGAAATCGTTTTGTGTTGGAAACCTTTGTAAGATTCGGGGCACCGCCGGAGATTTTATACGAACAGAAGCCCCACATCGGAACGGATATTCTGATCCGGGTGGTAAAAAATATGCGGCTTGCGATCTGTGGAGCCGGAGGAGAAGTACGGTTTCACAGTCAGGTGACGGATATTGTTCTTGATGAGACATCACTTGTCGGAGTGCAGGTCAATCAGGAGGAAGAGCTGGAGACCGATACCGTGATCTTTGCAGTGGGACACAGCGCAAGAGATACATTTGAGATGCTCTATGAAAAGAATCTTCCAATGCAGGCAAAATCATTTGCGGTAGGTGTGCGCGCCGAGCATCCGCAGAAAATGATCAATGCCTCTCAATATGGAGCAGAGTCTGTGCCGGGACTTCCTGCAGCGCCTTATAAAGTGACAGCAAAACTGGAAAATGGAAGAGGCGTATACTCTTTCTGCATGTGTCCGGGAGGATATGTAGTCAATGCATCCTCCGAAGAAGGACGTCTGGCTGTCAACGGAATGAGTTATCATGCAAGAGCAGGAGAAAATGCGAACAGCGCCATTATCGTGACGGTGACTCCGGAAGATTACGGAAGTGAACATCCGCTTGCAGGAATGGAATTTCAGCGAAAGCTCGAAAAACGTGCCTTTCGAGCGGGAGGCGGAAAAATCCCGGTTCAGAGACTGGAAGATTTCTGCAAAAATCAGATCAGCACTTCGTTTGGAAACGTAGAGCCTCAGATGAAAGGGGCATATGCGTTTGGAGATGTGCGTGGAATTTTCCCGCAAGTGCTGGCAGAATCCATTGAGGAGGGAATGCGGCAGTTTGAACATAAGATCACAGGATTCTCAGATGGAGATACGCTTTTGTCAGGTGTAGAAAGCCGTACGTCTTCTCCAGTGAAAATTCCAAGAGATGAGAATATGGAGAGTGAGATCAAGGGGATTTTCCCATGCGGAGAAGGCGCAGGATTTGCAGGAGGAATCACCTCGGCTGCCATGGATGGAATGAAAGTGGCAGAGGCGGTGCTGAAAAAATATAACAAGATCGGGTCATAGAATCTTCATAAAAATTTAAGAGGTCAGACCTATACATGATTTTTAAATTGTGCTAAAATAAATCACTGTATTGTGTTATCATTCATATTTTTATGAAAAAAGCAAATATGAAAGAAATGGCATGTGAAGAGCGCCCTTATGAAAGATGTGAGCGGTTCGGAGCAAGTAATTTGACGGACAGCGAATTACTTGCTGTTTTGCTACGTACAGGTACCAGAGGAGAGAATGCGCTTCAGCTGGCGGATAAGATCTTACATCCTGTATTTTCGCAGAAGGGTGTGCTGAATCTTCACCAGTGGACGTACGAACAGCTGATGCAGATCAAAGGAATCGGGAAGGTAAAGGCTATCCAGATTTTGTGTCTGGCGGAGCTTAGCAGACGTCTTGCAAAAGCAACCGCACAGGAGGGACTGAATTTTTCAAACCCGGCGTCCATTGCCAGATATTATATGGAAGATTTAAGACATGCAAATCAGGAACAGATGAAACTGCTGCTTTTGAATACAAAATCCAGACTGATCGGGGAGACGGATATCTCGAAGGGAACCGTGAATTCAGCAGTGATTTCACCGAGGGAGCTGTTTGTGGAGGCACTGCAGAAGAATGCAGTGTCCATTGTGCTTTTGCATAACCATCCGAGTGGAGATCCGACACCGAGTAAAGAGGATGTGCTGATCACCAGACGGATTCAGGAGGCGGGGCGGCTGATCGGTGTGGAACTGTTAGATCATATCGTGATCGGGGATAATTGTTATGTCAGTCTCAGAGAAAAGGGACTGGTACGATAAGAACTGCAATAAGGGGACAAGACGCATGTTCAGAAATATATATGGCCTGGATCTGGGCACATATGAGATCAAGATATATGATAAGAGAAGAGACCGGATCCGCAGTGCCAAAAATGTGATTGCAATCC